>ERZ795054.223-NODE-223-length-88532-cov-18.599410_pt1 | contig 88532 bp, 66 predicted proteins | sample MGYA00375138_ERZ795054 | MGnify/ENA primary metagenome ERZ795054 (study PRJEB30183, sample SAMN05720215) | anaerobic digester metagenome | isolation source: active sludge of municipal wastewater-treating anaerobic digesters | place: USA | collected 2014-12-23 ... | reverse complement strand
GGCGATGCGCCCGATCCTTCCTATCCCACCCTGCTCGCTTCCAACGGGGCCAGGCATGTGATCAGCGGACTCAAACTGGGCAACCTCATTGACGGTGAAACCGACGGTCAGCCCAACAACGGAGCCACAGGAGACGACAACAGCAACCTGCCCGACGAGGACGGCGTGACCCTGCTCTGGGGAATGAACATCGGAAGTCCCACCGCCATCACCGTCAATGCCTCGGCAGCCTGCATGCTCGACGCATGGGCCGACTTCAATGCCGACGGCGACTGGAGTGATGCCGGAGAACAGATCTTCGCATCCCGGCCGCTGATCGCCGGTAACAACATCCTGAACTTCATCGTACCGGCCGGCGCCGTGAGCGATGTCTCTTACTTCCGCTACAGGGTGACATCCAACGGAGGACTGTCCTTCAACGGGCCCGCAGCGGAGGGTGAAGTCGAAGACTACAGCGACTCCCTCAGGAACAACCCCGGCTATAAGTGGATACAGCCGCCGCATCCTTCCTTTGCCGCACTGCACTGCCACGACGGCATGTCAGGAGGGCAGCTGCAGCACATCGTCGGGGCCGACGACTGGCTCTGCAACGGAGGCATCGTCACCGACATCCACTGGTACGGCACCTATGAAAACCAGGGTTCAGGCATCCACTACTTCCACCTGGCCATCTTTGCCAACGACTCCGCCAACTGTATCCCCGCAGGGCCCGAGATCTGGAGCGCCGACGTGCCCCTGGCTCAGGCAAACCAGCTGGCCACCGGCATGATCAACAGCCAGGGAGAACTGATTTACTCCTATGCCTACGACCTTAGCGAACCCTTCCAGCAACAGCAGGGCAACCGCTACTGGCTGGCCATCACCTCAGTCTCTTACAACCCGAACAACCCCACCATGTGGAAATGGTCGGAAGCCACACGCAACCACCTGCCGGCACTCTGTCCGGCCGTCTACCGGACCGTCACCGGCGGGCAGCAGGGCAACTGGACTCCCTACATCTGGCAGGGGAACCTCCATACCGACTTCGCCTTCAAGATCACCAACCAGCCCGCTTCCATCGACTTCGGCGACGCACCCGATCCTTCATATCCCACCCTGCTCGCATCCAATGGCGCCAGACACGGCAATAACGTGCCGGGCGTATTCCTGGGCGCCCTCAAGGACATGGAGTTCAACGGTCAGCCTTCGGCGGGCGCCAACGGCGACGACAATAACGGCGTACCCGACGATGAAGACGGCGTGATCTTCGCAGGGCCGGCCATTGCAGGACAGCCCCTGAACATCACCGTCACCGCTTCCATCGGCAACTGCCCCCTCAACGCCTGGATGGACTTTAACTGCGACGGAGACTGGAGAGATGCCGGCGAAAAAGTCTTCAACAACCTGATCCTGGCTGCCGGGCCCAACGCCCTGGTCATCAACATCCCGCCCACGGCCGTCACCGACACCACCTACCTGAGGTTCCGCTACTCCACCATGGGCAACCTGGCCGATACCGCCGCCGCTCCCAATGGCGAAGTGGAAGACTATATGCTCGTCATCCAGCCCGACTCCCTCGACTACGGCGATGCGCCCGATCCGTCATACCCCACCCTGCTCGCATCCAATGGGGCAAGGCATGGCATCACCAACCTCTTCCTGGGCAACTTCATTGACGGAGAAATGAACGGGTTCACAACTGCAAACGCCAATGGTGACGATATGAACAACCTGGACGATGAAGACGGTATCCTCTTTACCTCCTTCATCAAAGCCGGAAACCTGGTAACACTGAATGTCACGGCTTCACAGGCAGGAGCATATCTGAACGCCTGGATGGATTATAACCATGACGGCGACTGGCTGGATGCAGGAGAACAGATCTTCACCAACCTCTCACTGACAGCCGGAGTCAACAACCTCAGCTTTACTGTTCCGGCCGGAACCGCCGTCGGAAAAATCTTCAGCAGGTTCAGGCTGAGTTCGGAGCAGAACCTCACGCCGACAGGCTACGCCGCTGACGGAGAAGTGGAAGACTACGCTGTGTACGTGATTGATCCGGGAAGTTCCAAAATGCATTATCCGCAGTTACCCGACCTGAATCCCAACGGACACGGTATGGATGTGGATGTAATGTGGACGCCCACGGCCGACGATTTCCTCTGCACTGAATCAGGCCCCATCGCTCACATCCGCCTGTGGATGTCATTTGCAGACGATATCCTTCCGGCAGGAGGAGCGGGCAATGCGGCATTGGTGGTCAGCATCCACGCCGATGTCCCGGCCCAGAATGAAAATGACTGGAGCAAGCCGGGAACAATGCTATGGAGCCATGTGTTCCAGCCCGGCAGCTACACAACAAGCTGCGTGGCGGATGATATCCCGGAATGGTGGTACGATCCCGCCACCCAGTGGTGGCAGCCTGCCAACCATTTCCACGCATACCGCTTCGACCTTCCCGTAGCGAACGATCCTTTCATCCAGACCCAGGGTACCATATACTGGCTTAAGGTTCAGTACTTTGATAACCCACCGGTCCAACCTGATTACACCCTCGGCTGGAAGACCACCCTGCCGTCGCTTCGCTGGAATGATGCTGCCGTATGGTGGAACGGTGGAAACACCAACTTCCCTCCGGGCTGGGTACCTCACACCTATCCTCAGGGACATCCCAGTGCCGGACAGCAGTTCGACATGGCCTTCACCATCCTTGCCCAGTCACCCAATTCGGATATCCAGGGCTTCCTGCGCTACCTGAACGGCAGTCTGAGCCCGATGAGCAGTACGGATGTGATCCTCAAACAAGGAGGTATTCCCTGGGCCGATACTACCACAAACACATCCGGAGAATACCACCTGCTTAACATCCCGCCCAACAACTACACCCTCGACGGAGCCAGCAGCAAGCCCTGGGGCGGTGTCAACGCCACCGATGCCCTGATCACGATGAAACACTTCGTCCACATGATCACCCTGAACGGTTTGTTTGCCAAAGCCGCCGACGTGAACGGAATCGGAGGGATCAACTCCATTGATGCGCTGATGATTGCCAGAAGATACGTGGGTATGCTGACGTCATTCCCGGTGGGGGACTGGGCCTTTGAGACCCCGCCCGTGAACATCGTCCTGCCCGGTACTTATATCGCTGATTTTCATGCGCTATGCTATGGAGATGTGGATGCCAGTTACATTCCGCCGCTGAAGTCAGAGCCGGCCATTGAGCTGTATACCGAAGGGCTGATCGTGCATGACGGTGGCACTCACCTTCAATATCCCGTTGCCGTGGCGGATGCAGTGGAAATGGCAGCCTTTTCGCTTAGTTTCCGGATACCGGGAGACTGCTTAATACATGCAGTTCACTTCAATGAGAAGGCCGGCGGAAACTTCCTCTGGCATCAGGCCGAAGGAACCTTAAGGATCAGCTGGTTCAACACGGAAGTCCTGAAACTGCAGGCAGGGGAAACGCTGTTCACCATGGATGTCACGCCCGGCGGACAAAGCAGCCTGATGACAGAAGCAGAACCGCTGTCAGAAGCAGCTGCTCTGAACGGCATTCCGATCGGCAGGCTGAGGCTTTACGGTCCGTGGATTGCCGAATACCAGGGACACGGCCTTCACCTGGCCCTGAACGTTCCTAATCCCTGCAAAGACAAGACCATGCTTTGCTGGAGCCTGCCTGAGGAAGCCACCTTTACGCTGGAGCTCAGGAACACCCTCGGGGAACTCCTGATTTCACCCGTGCGGGAGGTGGTAATGGAAAAAGGAACCCACCAGGCCGAGGTGGATGTATCGGCACTTCCTCCGGGAATCTATCTTTGCAAGCTGATTGCCCGGACTGCAAACCTGAGCCGCAGCGCCACCATCCGTATCGTGGTGGTGAGGTGAGGATCATGTGGCAGTTCCCGGACTGAAAGCCGGTTTCTTTGTTCAGTGGTTTAGCGCTCAGGGGTTGAGTAGTTTAGGGGGTAGATATATACTCATACTTGAGCTGTTGCGAATACAGAGTAATCCGAGGCGTCGCGGACTGAGCGGAAAGTGAAAAGGCAGAAAATTGAAGGTAAAAGTGAAGGCCTGCTGATCCAAAAACGTTTTATCGGATTTACAACTTCTTTTCCGGCTGGTGACTGGATATTTGAACAAGCACAAATTGCAATATCAGGAAACACTAACCTGACAATCAACATTAAAGGAATTTGCGCAGGAGACCTGAATAATTCATATTTTTGAGAATGAAATCATTTCATCTTTTTAGTTTATTGCTTTTCTTATCCTTTATAATGGAATTCCCCCTTAAGGGGCATTCTGTTGTTCAAAACGTTGGCGTTATCTCAGGTTGCGTGCGGTATGCCAATGCGGACTCCACGGTAATCCGGCATGCCCGCGTCTTGTTAACAGACGATCAGAATACCCCTGTCGATTCCGCTTTCACGGATGCTGATGGAAGCTTTACTTTTACCGGCCTTGCCCAGGGTTCTTACATACTTACAGCCTGTCCTGTTCATCCGGCAGGTGGTATCAATGCTGTGGATGCCTTGGAGGTCCTGAAGCATTTTGTCGGGATGGTTACTTTGGAGGGTCTTCCCCTAATAGCTGCCGATGTTAACCTTTCCGCATCGGTAAATTCTGTTGATGCCTTGCTGGTCCAGAAAAAGTTTGTAGAGCTGATCCCTTCCTTCCCGGCAGCGGATTGGGTGTCAAATCAGAAGACAATCTCAATCAGCTATTCAGATACAGCTTTTAGTACCTTGAAAGTAATTTGTACCGGGGATGTGAACGGATCGTATGTTCCGGATAACAACCTCTTTCTTTTTTGCGGTGACACCCTGCTGGATGTGCGTGACGGACAGAAATACCCAACTGTGCAGATAGGGAATCAGTGCTGGATGCAGAGGAACCTGAATTTTGGTAACCGCGTTCCATGTCCAGCGATGTCCAATAATGGAATACCTGAAAAGTGCTGCGCAGGAAATATGGAAAGTCAGTGTGATATTTGGGGTGGATTGTACAGAATGGGTGAAATGATGCAGTGGGATACCATACCCGGTTTGCAGGGCTTGTGTCCGGCAGGGTTTCATGTCCCTACAAATACGGAGTGGGATGAATTGACGGATTTCTTGGGAGGTTCTGCTATTGCAGGGGGTAAGATGAAAGAGACCGGCACGGCGCATTGGCAATCCCCAAACGTTGGCGCAACAAATGAAAGTGGATTTACAGCTCTGGGCTCTGGCTCAAACAGCGGTGTCCAATTTTCACAATGCCTGATGTGGAGTTCAACTCCCTTTAATTTTTATTTAGGTTGGTGTACACTTATCCTCTCTTCACAGACTGATTTATTTTTATTAGACATGACTCAGAATTTAGGAATTTCTATTCGTTGTTTGAGGGATTAAAAATAAGTATCCCTTCGGACTGGTGCATATTCCATACAAGGCTTGGATGCGGTATTTTTGCCCGGGCAGAAGGTATGCTTCCGGCCAACTGCATTTGCCCGGATGAACAAAGATACTGAGTTTGTGGTAAGCCTTCGGCCTGATGCATATATTGACCGTGATGATCTGCCGATGTAGGTTTGCAGGTTGTAATAAGCTTATCCGGCCGGAGGCTACTCCACTCTCTTTCTCATTCTCATTCCTATTCTCTTTCTCACTCCCGCTCCCACGCTCGCGCTGTTCCAGCCCCGCGGCCTGAGCGGAAAGGTAAAATAACAGGGTTCCGTTGGTGATCAGGTGTGGCAATCCGAAAGCCATTTTCAGTGTGCTGGTGTAGAAATGTGTTCATGTGTTGATTTGCTGATGATAGTGTGCTGGTTTATCGTTTGGGAATTGATTCTGGAATCGCGGTATTGCCCCGGCAGTTTCAACCGGACCAATAATAAATCGGCAAAATATTTCGAATAGCAGGAAAGAAACGATTCCAGGATTGGCAGAGAAACCTAGGGGAGCGGACTGAGGTTGTGAGCCACAGGCGAACGACCGAGGGAGCTTCCCAGTTTCGGCGCCAATCCGAGGCCCCGCGGCCTGAGCGAAAAGTTAATCAATCGCTCAGGTGCTGAGGAGAAGGCAAAAGGCAGAAAATTGAAGGTAAAAGTGAATGTCTTGTCTCGTGAAGGAAAAAGGAAAGTTTTTTTTTGTTGCTGGTGTGGATGTTTGCTTTTAAGTGGTTACTTAGGAAATATCTTGCCAGAAAAAAGCAATACAGTTACATACTGAGAAGCAGTATCAGGATTGTCCTTATCTTAGCCCGGAAAAAGCACCCGTATGAAATCGACGGTGCCGGTTGTTGCCGGCATAGACATCGGAGCCACCAACACGGTGATGGGCTTGGTTGACAGACACGGACAGTGTTACCACCGCGATACGATCCGCACCGGCAATTACGAGACTGCCACCCATTTTCTGGATGCCATGGCACGTATGGTACTTTTTGCCATGGAATCGGCCGGGCAGGGGTTTCAACTGGAAGGTGTCGGGATCGGAGCACCCAACGGCAATTACTACCTGGGTACCATCGAAGCAGCCGCCAACCTGCAATGGAAGGAAGTGATCCCTGTTACGGAAACCATGGCGCACTATTTCGATGTGCCGGTCAGGCTCACCAACGATGCCAATGCAGCAGCCATGGGGGAGATGCTGTTCGGGGCGGCACAAGGCATGAAGGACTTTATCATGATCACCCTGGGGACCGGTCTGGGCAGCGGCATCGTCTGCAACGGAAAGCTGGTTTACGGACACGACGGCTTTGCGGGAGAACTGGGACACGTGATCGTGGAAGCAAACGGAAGGCAGTGCGGCTGCGGAAGAAGGGGATGTCTTGAAACCTATGCCTCTGCCAGTGGGATCAGTCGCACCATGCAGGAGTTGCTCACCACATCACAGGAAAACAGCCTGCTCAGAAACCAAAGCAAGGGGAGTCCTGATGCCAAACACATCTATGATGCCGCCTGTGCCGGAGATAAACTTGCGCTCCGGGCTTTTGACCTGACCAGTCGCTACCTGGGTACAGCACTGGCCAATGCAGTCGCTTTCTCCAGTCCGCAGGCTATCATCCTGTTCGGCGGACTGGCACAGGCCGGGGAGTTTATCCTGGAGCCGGTAAAACGATACATGGAAGATACGATGCTTCACATTTACAAGAATAAAGTCAGCATCCTCCCCAGCATGCTTCCCGAGAGCGACGCGGCCATCCTCGGGGCGGCAGCCCTCATCTGGGAAGAAAAACACATACCGGAACAACACCCGTGAACAGGCATGTGACACTTGAAATATGCGCCAACGGGCCCGCATCGGCACTGGCCGCCGCCGCCGGCAATGCCGACCGGATTGAGCTGTGTGAGAACCTGCAGGCCGGAGGAACAACCCCCTCTTTCGGCAGCATTGCAGTTACGCCCGGACTGGTCCGTATTCCCATCCATGTCCTGATACGGCCGCGCCCGGGCAATTTCGTGTACAATCCGGTGGAAACCGCCGTCATAAAGAACGACATTGAAGCATGCAAACACCTGGGTATCAATGGCGTCGTTTTTGGAGTCCTCACAATTGACGGTGAGATAGATACCGAAGCCTGCAAAGCGCTCATCGCCCATGCCCGTCCCATGAGCATCACCTTCCACCGGGCTTTCGACGAATGTGCCGATCCTTTCGAGGCACTGGAACAATTGATCGGTCTTGGCTTCGACCGCATCCTTACATCCGGAAAACCAGGCAGGGCAGGCGAACATGCGGCACTGCTCGCCCGCCTGATCCACCAGGCAGGCGACAGGATCATCCTGATGCCGGGAGGCGGCATCCGGCCAGATAATGCCCGGACACTGATTGAAAGCACCGGAGCCGGTGAAATACACTCGTCCTGCATCGCGGAAGCAGCAGGCGGTGCATCCGTCACCGATCCCGGTCTGGTGAGACAACTTAAGGATATTTGCAATCTGCAATTTTGACAAGCCCGCCCCCTATGCCAATCAAAGCAGGATATATACAGAAGTCAGGACTGAACAAAGGATTGCTGCTGCTGCTGCTGAGCCTGATACTGCCGGCATGGTTCTGCAGCGGGCAGGAACACAAGCTGCTTACGGACAGGTGGGAGTTCAGGCGGGACGGAGACACCAGCTGGCACACGGCCCTTGTCCCGGGAACAATCCACACCGACCTGATGCAGCACGGACTGATACCCGATCCCTTTATCCTCGACAATGAAAGCAAAGTACAATGGGTGGGAGAGGAAACGTGGATCTACCGCTGCAGATTCGACTTCGCAAAGTCGGGAACAAAAGACCAAAGCCTGGAATTGGTTTTTGAGGGACTGGACACTTATGCCAGTATCTCACTGAATGACAAGGAGCTGGGTGAAACCAACAATATGTTTCGTAGCTGGAAATTCGATGTGACACATCGTCTGGAGGCTTCCAACATCCTGGAGATTCGTTTTCGTCCGGCTAAAAAAGAAGGTGGTGCTGCGGCCGGAAAGCTGCCATATACACTGCCCGGAGAAGAAAGGGTGTTTGTCAGGAAGGCTCAGTATCACTTCGGCTGGGACTGGGGACCGGTACTGCTTACGTGTGGTATCTGGAAACCGGTATATATCACTCAAAAAAGTGCATTAAGTATCAATAGTATTCACATCTTAAAAACATTCCTTTCCACCGACACCGCGCTTTTGAATATGCAGGCGGAGATTGAGACCGCCAGGGGCGGAAATTTTACTTTTTCCCTGAAAAGGGATGACATCCCGGCTGGGGATCTTCGTCTTCCGGTCAGACTGAAAAAAGGAATCAACACCATTACCTTCGATTATAAACTGGCCGATCCCCTGCTCTGGTGGCCTGCCGGTCTGGGTGAGCCTCACCTGACCGTGCTGCAGGCAACTGTGAGCGGCAGGGATCAGAATGAAGCCGGTTTCCGCTTTGTCACCGGCATACGGACAGTGGAACTGCTGCAGGAAGCAGACAGCATCGGTCGAGGTTTTTCCTTCAGGATCAATGGTTTGCCGGTGTTTATGCGGGGCGCGAATTATATTCCGCAGGATAATTTCCTGCCCCGGGTCGACAGTTTGCGGGTTGTGAACCTCATCCGCGATGCCGCCGGGGCGGGCATGAATATGCTGCGGGTCTGGGGAGGTGGCATTTATGAACAGGATCTTTTTTATGATCTGTGCGACCGTGAAGGGATCCTCGTGTGGCAGGATTTCATGTTCGCTTGCGCCATGTACCCGGGCGACAGGGACTTCATGGAAAATGTGCGGCAGGAGGTCAGGGAGCAGGTCATCCGGCTGAGGAAGCATCCCTGCATTGCCCTTTGGTGCGGGAACAACGAGATCGATGAAGGCTGGCACAACTGGGGCTGGCAGAAACAATACGGCTACAGCCCGGCAGACTCCGCCGCCATCTGGGGGCATTATCAGCAACTCTTCCATACCCTTATTCCTGAAGAACTGGAAAAGCTGGATCCGGAACGGCCCTATCATCCTTCCAGTCCGGCCACCGGCTGGGGAAGGAAGGAAAGCCTGCTGAGCGGAGACCTTCATTACTGGGGGGTATGGTGGGGTATGGAAGATTTCGGCATGTATGGTCAGAAAGTGGGCCGTTTTGTCTCGGAATACGGTTTCCAGGGGTTCCCGGACATCCAAACCATTAACAGCTTTGCAGTAAAAGAAGACAATTACCTGCGTTCACCGGTGATGATGGCCCACCAGAAGCATCCCACGGGTTATCAGACCATCGAGACCTATATGCAGCGGGAGTATCCCGTACCGGCCTCCATCGGGGATTATGTTTATGTGAGTCAGCTGCTGCAGGCCGGGGGAATCACCGGGGCCATCGAAGCCCACCGCAGGGCGAAACCCCGTTGCATGGGCAGCCTTTACTGGCAGCTCAATGACTGCTGGCCCGTGGTAAGCTGGTCGGGCATCGACTGGTACGGAAGATGGAAAGCCTTGCACTACTTCGTTCGCAGGGCATTCGCCCCCATCCTGGTTTCACCTTTCATGGAAACATCGGGAGACATCAGCATCTGCCTGGTGAACGACGGTCCTGCACTGAAAGGCGGACGGGTAGAACTCAGGCTGCTCACATTTTACGGACACCAGATGTTGTACAGGGCTTTCCGGGATATACAAATCTCCACCGGGGAGAATACCATCCTCACCCTCTATGCGCATGAGTTCGAACATTACCTGCAGCAATTCGGAAAAGACAAGTGTGTCCTCGAAGCCAGATTCACCGGCGTCGACGGCCATGCACACAGCGCGCTCATGTATTTTGCTCTTCCCAAGGAGCTTTCACTGACCCACGAGGTGGAATATGACATCAGCAATGCCGGTCCCGGCACCTTTATGATAAAGCTGAAAGCAAAGAAACTCGCAAAAAACGTTCAGTTGTACCTCGACGGCAAAGACGCCGGGTTCGAAGACAACTTCTTCGATCTGACAGCCGGAGAAGAACGAAGCATCAGTTGCACCTGCGAATGCAGTGAGAAGGAATTCCGGCGGCTGCTGAGAATCAGATCACTGGCTTCAATACCACATTGACAAAGCCAGGTCCACCACCTGAACCCATCAGCCCGGAACAGCTTGCAGGCTTATCCCAAAACATCTTTTAACAAACCTTTTTTGTACAATCAAACATTTTCCTGTAAGTTTGACGCTTCAAACCCATAATCAAACCCAGATGAACCGATCTGTTGCAGCCAGGCTTAGCTTACTCCTGATCACAGTCCTGGCAATTTCAGCCTGCAATCCTTCCGGAAATACCGGCAAAGAAACAGCCGACACCACAGCCAGCGTTGGCGTGGGCACCTTTGATGTTACCAAGATTAAAGATCAGATTGTCAGTATCATGCAAGCTGCTCCGAATGCCGACCATATCGCGGTTTTTCTGAACCAGACCGGGACAAGCTACATTTTCGACCTTTGTTTGCCTGTGGAGGAGGCCGGACGTTTTATGACAACTGAAAAACAAAGCCTTGCCATGGGAGTGTATTCCTTTGACCTTGCCTATGCCAGGGCTTTTAACAGGGTGGATAATTTTGCGAAAATCCTGGAAGCAGAGCAGGCACTGGCAACGAAACTCGGAGCCATTGAAGAGGTGAAGTCCAAACAAAACATAGCCGCCAGGCTGAAAGCCAATCTCAAAAACAAAGATTCACTCAATCTGATCACCGAAGAGGGAATCAATGAATTAAGTCAACGTATATCAGAATCAAACCGTCCGGATATCTACGCACTCAGCTTTATCGGATCCAGTGTCGAAGGGCTTTACATCACCACGGAACTTGCCCAGATGGCCAAAAATCCCCAGCCACTGATCGTATTTCTGAGCAATCAGAAAGAGAGGGCCCAATCGGTCTATGATCTTCTTGAGTTGATGTCAGGCTTGGAAAGTGTGGCACCCATTTTTGAGAAGATGAAGCCGGTAATGGCTTTTTTCACAGAGGGTAAAGTACTTACCACCAACGAATTAAAACAACTGGACGCACTTCTTGAGCCGGTACGGCAGGAAATCATCAAGTAAAGCAGGTGGCGGGCATCCCTCATGAATGAGATCACCCTCAATGCCCTGATCAACCTTTTCGCCCTCTTTTCCTCCGCCAACAGGATAGACAGGAAAACCGGCAGCGGTATTTTCAGGGAATATATTGAACTCCACCTGGGCATCTCCGCTTCTGAGGACTACCTGAATCTGTATGAAACCCTGCTTGACCTGCATGAAACGTCAGGTCAGGATGCTTCGAACGGGCATTACGGCAGGCAGGTCGCGGATATCTGCAACCATCTGAAGGACCGCATGACCAGGGCAGAACAGGTGATGTTGTTTCTGCGCTTCTTCGAACTGGGCAGCAGCGGCATGATGCCTTTGAGCGGCCAGGATCTTTTTCATCAGGCGGCGGAAGTTTTCGGGATAACTGACGACACATACAGGAAGTACCAGGATTTTATCAGTGCAGAACCGGACCATTTGCCGGTTTCAGACGATTTTCTCATCCTCGGGGAAAAGCAGGCGGAAGGATTGACAGCCGGGAAGTTTGCCATAACGGCTATGGAAGGCATGCTTATCTTCTTCCGCATGCCGGAAACAAGCAGCATCATCTTCAAATATTACGGAACAGACAAGATCGAACTGGAAGAAAATCCCATCCAGTCAGGGCGCTTCTACACCCTGAAGGAGGGAGGGATCATCCGGGGGCAAAAGCTAACGCCGGTGTATTATTCCGAAATTGCAGCGGCTTTCGTTGACACGGAAAAGACTCCTCTGTTCAGCTTTTCCGCCGAAAAACTTGAATATACCTTCCCGGGAGGCAACAAAGGGCTGCATCCCTTCAGTTTCCATGAAAATTCCGGCCAGATGATCGCCATCATGGGTGGCAGCGGTGTAGGAAAATCCACTTTACTGAACATATTAAACGGTACCATCTTACCGGAAAGGGGTCAACTGTTTTTCAACGGAAAAAGGATTACAGATCCGGGTCGTGACATGGAAGGACTGGTCGGCTATATTCCTCAGGACGACATGCTTTTCGAGGAGCTGAGTATCCGTGACAACCTTCTTTTCAATCTGCGTCTCTGCGACAATCGCCTGAATGCAGAAGAGGCAGAAAAAGCAGTTGCTGCAACCCTCCAGGAACTGGATCTTTTTGAACAACGCAATCTGAAGGTCGGCAGCCCGCTCAACAAACTGATCAGCGGCGGTCAGCGGAAACGGTTGAATATTGCACTGGAACTGATCAGGGAACCTGCCATCCTGTTTGTGGACGAGCCTACCTCTGGCCTTTCATCCACCGACTCAGAGAAAGTGATGCTGTTGCTTAAGCATCAGGCCAGGAAGGGGAAGCTGGTGATCGTGAATATTCACCAGCCTTCGTCCACCATCTATAAGCTCTTTGATAAATTATGGCTGCTCGATAAGGGTGGACGCTGCATTTACGCAGGCAATCCCCTGGATGCTGTCCGGTATTTCAAAGAAACCGTCCATCATGTAAACCCGGACAAATACGGTTGCAGATATTGCGGAAATGTAAGTCCGGAAAAGATTTTCGACATCGTGGAGGCTAAAAAGATTGACAGCTCGGGCAGTTTTACCGCCGAAAGAAGGATCAGTCCGGACGAGTGGTATCAGCTTTACAGGCAGAAAATTACAACCGAAGATGTAAGCGGAGCCCGTACACATACGGAGATCCCCGAACCAAAATACCGCAAACCCGGCTGTTGGAAACAATTTCTGGTATATTCGGCCCGTAATCTCAGAACCAAACTTTCAGACAGGCTTTACCTGCTCATCGCCCTGCTGCAGGCACCCCTGCTGGCAGTGATCGTTTCCTGGTTTACCCGCTACTCCAAAGAAGGCCATTACCTGCTGCTGGAAAACAAGAACCTGATCTCCTATATCTTTATGTCTGTGGTGGTGATTTTACTAACGGGACTGACCATCAGCGCAGAAGAGATCATCCGGGACAGGAAGATCCTGCAACGGGAACGTTTTCTGAACCTGTCGCGGTCGAGCTACCTGCATTCTAAGATCCTTTACCTTGCGGTATTGTCGGCCATCCAGGCCTGGTCCTATGTGGTGGCAGGCAACATGATCGCCGGGATAGAAGGACTGAATGGCCAGTGGTGGCTGGTGTTGTTTGCCGTTGCCGTCTTTGCAAACCTTACAGGGCTGAATATTTCCTCGGCCTTTGATTCGGTAGTGACCATTTATATTACCATCCCGCTGATCCTGATCCCCCAGATCCTGCTATGCGGGATCATCGTACCATTCAGCGATTTGCAGAACAAGCGGAATCCGCGGGATGCCGTACCCATTGCCGGGGACCTCATGGTATCGCGCTGGGCTTTCGAGGCCCTGGCAGTGGAACAGTATACCGGCAATCAGTTCAACAGGCATTTCTTTGATGTTGAAAAAAAGATGTACAATGCCCGGTACCGTGCTGCCATCCTGCTGCCTGAGCTCATCAGCAGAAACGAACATGCAGCCGGAAGGATCCGGAAAGGACTCAGTCCCGACAGTTTGAAATCTCAGTTGCTCCTTCTTCAGCACATGGTGAGAAGACTCGATATGGAAGGCAGGACAGCGGCTTTCTCAGCCACAGACCGTATCAGTGCTTCCGCTTTCTCACCCGCGCTTTCCGATTCCCTGAACCGGCATCTGCAAAAGCTGAAGTCCGTTTATGAAGCCATCGCCGAACAGCAACGCAGTCAGAAAGACAGCTATGTCCGAAGCATCAGCAAACAGCAGGAAGCGGATTATCTCTTCAGACTGAAGCAACAACATCATAATGAGGCCCTTGAGCATCTTGTTTTAAATAATGAATCCGCAGATTTCTTCCGTGAAACGCCGACAGCACTGGTGCAAACTATTGCACCAATATACAAGAAACCGGATTTTCACAACGGCCGTGCACATTTCCTTGCATCAGAAAAAAAGCTTGGTAAAATGACCTTCGCCACGTTTTGGTTTAATCTGGGCGTGATCTGGCTGATGTCGCTGGTACTGTATCTCTGTCTGCAATTTGATCTGCTTAGGAAGCTCCTGCATGCTTTTTCAAAATCGCAATCAAGATGACACGGCAAGCAAACCCAATTTATATCTTCAGGAGCATCCTGACACTCATCCTGCTGTACATGGTTTTTCTGGGATATGGCCAGGACATCAGGGTGATGACCTATAACATACGTTACGATAATCCCGATGACGGGCCAAATGCCTGGACTCACAGGAAGGAAAAATTGTGCGGACTGATTCTGAGGGAATTACCCGATGTGGCAGGCATACAGGAGGCATTGTACCATCAGACGACAGACCTCTTAAAAAACCTGCCGGCATATGAATTATTTGGTGTTGGCAGGGATGACGGAAAACAATCAGGAGAGTATGCGGCCATTCTGTATCTTCGGGAGAAATATGAACGGCTGGACGGGGGACATTTCTGGCTGTCGGCCGCTCCGGACCTTCCGGGCAGCATGGGCTGGGATGCGGCCTGTACCAGGATGGTGAGCTGGGTCAGGTTGAGGCAGCAGGAAACTGGATTTACTTTTTTTGTCTTCAACACCCACTTCGACCATGTGGGTGAAAAGGCCAGGATCATGAGTGCCCGTCTGCTTAAAAAAATGATAAAAAAGATTGCGAAAGGAGAAAGGGTCATCCTCACGGGTGACTTTAACTGCGACATCGGCAGCAAAGCCATGAAGCTGCTGCAGCGGGGCAAAGCAGGGTTGAAAGACAGCCGCAGGGCTGCAAACAATGTCACTGGCACACCATTCACATATACTGGTTTCAGCACCTCGGGCAAACCCGGGAACATCATAGACCATATCCTGGTTCCGGAAAAGGCAGTCGTTACAGATTACTTTATTCCCTGCGACTCCCAAGATGGGTATTACTTTTCAGATCACCTGCCGGTGGTGGTGAAGGTGATCTTTTAGGGAAGTCCTTTCGTTTCCTTTTGATAAATAACATCAGCACTATGAATAAAATCCCTTTCCCTCTTTTGGCCCTCGTCCCGGCAATGCTTCTGTCTGTCCTCGCCGGCAACTCCCAGACCCTTACGCCTGCCGCCTACGTCAATCCCTTCATTGGTACCGGAGGGCACGGGCATACCTACCCCGGTCCCTGCATGCCCTTCGGTATGGTACAATTGAGTCCGGACACCCGTTTGACCGGCTGGGACGGCTGTTCGGGCTACCATTACAGCGATTCAGTCATTTACGGTTTTTCCCACACCCACCTGAGCGGTACGGGTTGTTCCGACTACGGGGATATCCTGCTGCAGCCATTCAGCGGGGCCGTACAGTGGAAAAACACAGATTACAGTTCCGTTGCAGGCGATGAAAAAGCCGAAACAGGCTACTACAGCGTGATGCTGAAAAAGCACCGCATACTTGCCGAACTGAGTGTTACCCTGAGGACAGGTATCCACCGTTACACTTACGCTTCCGTTCCGGCCGGCGTATTGCTCGACCTGCAGCACCGCGACGAAGTCATTGCCTCCTCCCTGAAAGTCACCGGAAACAATGAAGTGAGAGGCATGCGCCGTTCGAAGGCGTGGGCCGACGACCAGTTGGTATATTTCGTCATTCGTTTCTCCAGACCTATCAAGACATACAGCCTGGCAGCAGATGATCAGGCAATGGAAGGAAGCCGGGAACTTGAAGGGAAAAACCTGAAGGCCGCCTTTTTCTTTGATCTGGCAAAAGGGGAGAATCTGCTGGTAAAAGTCGGCATATCCGCCGTAAGCGAAGAAGGGGCCGCGCGTAACCTGGATGCCGAGCAGCCAGGCTGGGATTTCGGGAAAGTCAGGCAGGAAGCGGCGAAGGCCTGGAACAAGGAACTGGGTAAGATAATGATCGAAGACCCGGATGAGGAAGCCAAAACGGTCTTTTATACAGCCCTTTACCATTGCATGCTGGCGCCTAATCTGTACATGGACGTGGACGGGCAATACCGCGGCCGCGACATGAAGGTACACCAGGCGGAAGGATTTGATTATTACACGGTCTTCTCCCTCTGGGACACATACAGGGCCGCCCATCCCCTGTTCACCATCATTGACCGGAAACGGACCAACGATTTTATCCGGACTTTCATCGCGCAGTACGAGCAGGGAGGGCTCCTGCCGGTATGGGAACTGTCGGCCAATGAAACATTCTGCATGATCGGATACCATGCCGTACCCGTGATTGCTGACGCCTGGCTGAAAGGGATCAGGGACTACGACACTGAGAAGGCGTTTCAGGCCATGGTGGCTTCCGCATCCACCGATAAATACGGTCTGCCGCTATACAGGGAACTGGGCTACATACCCGGTGACAAAGAAGGGGAATCCGTTTCCAAAACGCTTGAATATGCTTACGACGACTGGTGTATTGCCCAGGTAGCCAGTCACCTGCAGAAGAAGGAAGAAAGCATGGAATTTAGCAGGAGGGCGCAGTCCTGGAAAAATGTGTTTGATCCGCAGACCGCTTTCATGCGTCCCCGGATCAACGGAGGCTGGTTACATCCTTTCGATCCGAAGGAAGTCAACAACCATTATACCGAAGCCAATGCCTGGCAGTACAGCTTTTACGTCCCTCAGGATATTGACGGTTTAATGAAAGCCATGGGCGGAAAACAACAGTTCATCCTCCGGCTCGACGAACTGTTCTCCACCTCATCCGAAACTTCGGGACGCAACCAGGCGGACATCACCGGGCTGATCGGCCAGTACGCCCACGGGAATGAACCGAGCCACCACATGGCTTACCTGTATAATTATGCAGGACAGGCGTGGAAGACGCAACAGCTTGCAGACCGGATCATGCGGGAATTGTACCATAACGCTTCCGATGGTTTGAGCGGCAATGAGGACTGCGGGCAGATGTCGGCCTGGTATGTGCTGAGCGCCCTGGGGTTTTACCCCGTATGCCCGGGCAACCTGCAGTATGCGATCGGTTCACCGCTGTTCAGCAAAGCCACGGTAAAACTCGAAAACGGCAACAGCTTTATCATCGAAGCCAACAACCGCAAGAAAGAGAACTGCTACATCAATGCCCTGCGATGGAACGGCCAGGCTTACATCCGGAGTTACATTCCACACAAGCTTCTGATGGACGGCGGGCATTTTGTCTTCAACATGAGCCATGCACCCAATATTATGTGGGCCATGTCGGAGTTTGCGGTGCCACGGACGATGATGAATAACAACCTCATACTGCCGGTTCCCTACATTCAGACAGAAGCTCCCTTCTTTTCCGATACCGTGCATGTACGCATGGGTGCTTTTGAACCGGGATCAGAGATTCATTACACCCTCGATCAGACGGTTCCTACAGAAGAAAGTCCCCGTTACGCTGAAACTTTCAGACTGACGGAAAGCAGCGTGATCAGGGCTTTTGCAGTGCATCCCGAACTGGGTAAAAGCAGGGAGACCGTCACAACGGTGAAAAAGATCCCGGGCGGCAGGAGCATCCGGCTGTTCACGGCATATGAGAACCAGTATACGGCCGGGGGGCCAAACGGACTTATCAACGGTATCAGGGGAACAGTCAACTGGCGGCTTGGTAACTGGCAGGGTTACCTGAACACGGATCTGGATGCCCTGGTCGATCTGGGTAAGGTGCAGCACGTAAATACCGTCAGCATTGGTTTTCTGCAGGACATCAAAGCCTGGATATGGTTTCCGCGGGAGGTGAATATCGCTGTTTCAGCTGATGGGGTTGTTTACGAGGATCTTCCCGGACTCCTGACCAGTATTTCTGACCGGGACGAAACACCGCAGATCAAGGACTACTCCTTCCGCACCGGAGCGGATATCCGCTATATCAGGGTAAAGGCGAAACAGTACGGCACCATTCCCTCCTGGCACAGCGGAGCGGGAGAGCCCTCGCATCTGTTTGTGGATGAGGTTGTGATTGAATGATGATGTTGGTGCCCTTGTTCAGGCTGATTTCCAGGTTGCATGCAATCTAAACCACATAGAACACTTAGATCTTTTCAGGTCAGCAGGCTGTATATCAATACAATAAACCCTATGTACCCTGGGTGCCTATGTGGTTTTATTCACCCCAGTCTGATGCCCGGTACATCAGGCTCAAGACGCAGTAAAATTCCTGCCAGGATTGCATGCAATCTAAACCACATAGAACACTTAGATCTTTTCAATTCAGCAGGCTGTATATCAATACAATAAACCCTATGTGCCCTATATGCCTATGTGGTTTTATTTACTGCAGTCAGCAATATTCTTGACGAGAATGATATCTTGATGAATCGATCAGCCGTCATCGAAGGATCACCCTGGCAGATTCCCTGCCACTTGCAGAAAGCACCTGCAAGAGGTAAACCCCCGGAGCAAGCCTGGCTCCTTCCCCGTTACAGCCATCCCACTGCAAATCAAGCGTCCCCTGACGAAGCTCACCCTGAAACAACTCCCTGACCTGTTTTCCGGGCAGATCGGTGACCGTCACCCGCAGTTTGCCGGGCTCGATGCCGGACAGCCTGATTGTCAATGCATCTGAAAAGGGATTGGGTGCAATCGCCAGGCTTATTCTGTCCGTCCCCGGCAGGCTTTCATCCTGTCCGCTGGGTGCAGGACCGAGCTGTCCGCTGATCAGGACATTCTGTGCGTACACATCAGGATTGCCGTTTCTGCCGTCTTCCCATGCCAGTATCCATTGCTGGTCGTGGTAATAGCCAGTCACACCGTGGACTTTCCCGCTCTGTACATTGCAAATCGTGGTGATGGCGGGCATCCAGACGGTATTGCCAAAGCCGTCTGTCAGCATTCCCTGAATCCGGGCATCCGAAGAATTCACGAAATCATAGTACTGGTAGGTCACCAACGCCTGGTTGTAGGCCCTTCTGACCTCAATATTCGAGATTTCCACCGATCCCATGGGAATGACCACATTCATGGCAGCGCTCCAGAGGGCTTGTCCGCCGGCATCAAACATCTGTCCGGCAAGTCCCCACTGGCTCTGACCCGTATTCTCCACATTGAAGAAAGTAGTGATGGTCTGATTGACAGGATTAAAAGCCATGCCCGGGTTCATCTGAATGCTGTTGGTAGTGGGTCCCACGGCCACGCCGTCGGTGGTGAAGAGCACATTGCCACTGCTGTTGATCCGCTGCACGAACACATTGAATATCCCCATTCCGGCCCTGGTATCGTGCCAGCATACGACCACGCCGCCGGCACCGTCGGGTTCAACCAAAAAGCGTGGGATGATCGGTACACCTGAGCCGTTGAAAACCGGCACATCGGATGCCCAGACCGGATTGCCGGCAGCATCGAACTTCTGCGCCCATATTTGCTTGGGATTCATCCAGCTGCCTGTCTGTTTGTGAAACACCAGGATCACCGACTGGTTATCCGACGGAACCAGGGCTGGATAAATGAAATTCTCACCGGCAAGGCTGCTTTTGTATTCGATGCCCCACTGCCCCCAAAGGCGGGTACTGTCGGCAGCCACCTTCTGCAGGCGGATGATGCCCTGGCCGGTGCTGTCTTCGCTCTGCCAGGCGAAAACCGTCTGATTGTCATCGGGCACCGCCATCACGGGATAGGGTTCGAAAGCCGTATTGTCCGAAAGGGCAAGCCCGTCGGGACCCCAGACAAACTGCCCTTGCTGGCTGATGCGGTAAGCATATATATTATTGTTCCCGTCGCGGATATCCTGGAATCCGATGATGGCACAATGTTCCTTGTCCACCGTCAGGCTGTAATCGGTGAGCCAGGTCATGGAAGGATGGCTGCTCACCAGCAAACCGCCTGGTTGCCAGAGCGCATTGCCGTTTACATCGAAAAGCTGCATCCTGACATTGTAGTTTCCCCCCTCGAGGGAGAACCACGAGATGTAAGTATGACCGTCGGTGGTGGTCGCCACCTGTGGGATCACATCATCGCCGGCGATGCCTCCGACCAGGTTGTTGACATTGGCATCCGTACTCCATTGGGCCTGAATTGCAGTCATCCAGACAAACAACAGGCCAAGCATATAAAATCTAATCATAATAATGAATTTTCGATAAAATTACGCAGGATGACAAATCCAGTCAACAGAATTCTACAGAAAGTAGAAGAATAAGGACGAAAAGTATGAGTATACGGAACATCCGATTGGTCGGCAATTCAGGCCTGTTCATTGCATCTCATTGACAATCAAAGGGATTCAAGATGATCCTTCACTTGCCGGAGCAAGCATTCGGGGGTGGAAGTGGCTCCGGCTATTCCGACGGTTTCACCGGAACCGAACCAGGCGGGTTCGATTTCCACTTCAGAAGCAATATGCCGGGAGCGCGGATTGTTCGACCTGCAAACCTCAAATAAAAGTTTTCCGTTGCTGGAATCCCTTCCGGAGATGAGCAGCATGACATCCACCCGGCGCGCAAATACTGCAAGATCCTTTTCCCTTTTGACGACCTGTCTGCAGACCGTATCGTGTATTTTCACCGCGATGCCACGCTTTTTCAGGTTCTCTGCAAGCTGCAGGAATTCATCCCTGCTGCGGGTGGTTTGACTGAACAGGCTGATGCCGGTGCCTTCCGGGATCAGATCCGCATCCTCAGGTCTGGTGAGGAGGATGGCCTCATTGCCGCAGCGGTCCTGGAGGGCGATGACCTCGGGGTGGCCGGCTTTCCCGAAAATGCAGATCTTTTCACCCTCTTTCCAGGCTTGCTGAATCGCAGCCTGTAAACGAAGGACGATGTGACAGGTGGCGTCCGTAAGCCGGTGCCGGCGTGCTTCAGCCAGGCGGTAAGTGGAGGAAGGTTCTCCATGCGCCCGGAACAGGATATGCTGGTCCTCAAGCCGGGCGATATCATCGGCGCTGACAGTACGCATCCCCCTGGCTTCAAGCCGCCTGATCTCCGCCTCATTGTGCACGATCTCGCCGACACAGTAAACCACATCCCCTTTATCCAGCAATGCTTCGGCCTTGCGGATGGCAGCCTTCACCCCTGAACAAAAGCCGCTGCCGTCGAGTATGACCGGCTTCAACTGCAGTTTTTCCTTCTTTTCCATGAGTCTGGCAATGGTACTTAGCGACAAGCAAAAATAATGCATTCCGGCCTTCCTGCATGATTGTCGAACGATGCGTGGAGGCATTTGATGCTGAAATCGCGGCATTGACGCTGAAGGTACAACCGGCATTAATAAACCGGAAGAATATTTCAATCATGCTGAATCTTAGAGAAAATGCGAAGCAATTTTCGCTTACGGACTTATAAAAGCGTTTGCCTAATCCCGGCTGTTTTTCATTGTACCAGTCGATGTTTTGTTGCAGGTCATCGAAGACCTCGGCGGCAAAGATCAGTTTAAATGCCATTTTCAGAGCTTGATCTTGCTTTCGATATCTTCCCAGTTCAGCATGCTTTTCGGGTTTTCTTCCAGCTGTTTCATTCTTTGCCGGACCAATTGTTTATGTTCCTCCGGAATGTCAATATCCGAAACATCTTCTATTTTTTTTACGAATGAAACGCTTTTCATCCATTCAATAAAAAGGTTCTCTTTATTATCGGGAATCGTGATGGAGTAGGTTTTCATTTTCTGTCGGGATTACAGGGTTGCCACATTCTGCTGGAAGAACTCTTTGAATTTCTTCTTTGTCAAAAAGGTATCAACCATCTTAAAGACCATATTTTTTTCATCAGGCTCGAGCTCTTGGATCAGTTTAACCTGTTCCATCAGTGATTTGTCTTCGATGGTGATTTCTTTAGGCACTCCGGTTTCATAGTTTATGATCTGGTCAATGGTCATATCAAAATACCGGGCAATTGTATTGAGTGCATCGATAGAAATCTCCCGCTGTCCGCTTTCGATCTTGGAATAGTTAGACCGGTGCATATGGATAAGTAAAGCAATCTGCTGTTGGGTAATATCCTTTTCTTCCCGGATCTTCTTTATGTTTTGTCCAATACTCATGATGTTCTGGTTATTGCTACTACAAATGTAGTCAATAAAACAGTTGAAGGAAAAAGGAAGTTTTCAGTTTTTTGGTGTGGAGATTTGCTCATACGTTGATTTGCTGATGATAGTGTGCCGGTTTATCGTTTTCACGTTCCCACGCCACGTGCACACGTGCAAACGCTGCACACGTGCACACGCACCACCGCCACCTCCTTTCGGGGTCAGGTTTAAACCGCGACAGCATTCAGAATGTAGAAGAGAAGTGCTTCTTCAGGCCCTCGTATATCCCGAAGTTCATCATCAGCAGGGTGAGGAGATAGACAGCATCTTCCACGGGGATGGTAATCAGCCGGATCCCGAGGTTTTCGGCATCGTTGTACATCACCACCGGCAAGGCTGTCAGGATGCCGTTGATCAGGAAAAAGGGGATCAGGGAAATAAAAAAAACCAGGTAAAAGCGCGGAAGGAGCAATGCGGTTTGCTTAAGCAGTCCGGTCACCAACAGGATAAAGGAAGCAGAGAAGAAGGCCACCGCGGTGTAGGTCTTGTCCCAGTTCCTGAAAGCGAGGTAGAGCACAGCCATAAAGATAACCCAGTGTACAACGGAAAACGCCATATATGTGCGGATGCGGGGATAAAAGTGATTGACAGCCTCATAAATAAAGAAGCAGGCATAGGGTACCAGGATGAAGAACAGCCACTCCTCCCAGGGAAGCGACAAAACAAACCAGCCGGTTACGTAGTCGTGATTGAAGCTCCAAACGCCATGCCGGGCAAACCACACATCCCAGGTAATGAAAGGGATGGCCGTAAGCAGGATAGCCGGGATCATGTATTTCCATTTCCTCCACATCTGCAACTTGCTTTCAAAGGACTTCAGCAGGGGATAACTGATGCTCAGCAGGAGCAGGGCGGCATAGGTAAGATGCAGCGGGTCCATGTCAGATCAGGTTTAGATGGTGGCGAATCCATGAAACGAGCAACAGCCATATTTTATAGGCATTGCTGATGCGAATCCGCCTGCTCATCAGGACGGAAGCAGGCGTACGTCTGATTTTCCAGAGAAGCCGGAGATAATACACATAGGCCAGGTACACTCCGAACCTGGAGCCCTTGCTGAGCTGGCGGATGCCCATGATGGCCTCGTGCAGGTCCTTGTCCACATCCTTCACCAGCCTTTTTTTCTGTTTCTCGTTGAACTTACTGAAATCGACACAGGCGAAGTAGATGCGTCCCCGCTCCTGGTAATCGCTCCGGAGATCCCGCAAAAAGTTCACTTTCTGGAATGCAGCACCCAGCCTCCGGGCTGAAGGAAGGAGGCGTTGATAGCGGTCATCATCGCCGTCGCAGAAGACTTTCAGGCACATCAGTCCGACCACCTCAGCGGAACCGTAGATATACTGCTCTATCCCCTCCTGAGAATACCGTTTCTCGGTCAGGTCGAGCTCCATGCTGTATAAAAATGCCGTGATCAGGTCGTGCGGAATACGGTACTCATTCACCACCCACTGAAAACTGTGCAGGATGGGATTGGTGGAGAAGCCGTCCCTGACCGATTTCCAGGTTTCTTCCACAAAGGCGTTAAAATACTGTTGCTGATCCACCTCATGAAAGGTATCGACGATTTCGTCTGCGACCCTCACAAAACCGTAGATGGCATAGACAGGATCGCGGTATTTCTTTGCCAGCATCCTGATACCCAGAGAGAAAGAGGTGCTGTAATTCAGGGTGGTGATCCTGCTGATCTGGATGCTGTTGTGCTTATACAGTTCGGTGCTCATCGTTGATGCGTTGGGTTACAAGCCGCGAACCCACCATCATCATAGGCAGGCCCGTACCCGGGACGGTGCTGGCTCCGACATAATACACATTGTTAAACTTCTCATCCTTGTTCTTGGGCCTGAAGTATCCGATCTGCCCGAGGTTATGGGCCAGTCCGAGACCGCTTCCCCGGTAAAGATTGAACATTTTCTCCCAGTCGGACGGATCGAGGATGGTGGACGAAATGATATGCGGCCTGATATCGAAGGCGATCCTTTCAGACAAATCCTGCAGCAGGCGGTCTGCGATTTCTTCCCTGTCGCTCCAGTCGGGCTTAAACCGCCTGTCGGTCACCGGGAAGAGGATAAAGATGGCTTCCTTGCCCGGAGGGGCTGTGTCGGGATTGTGTTTGGAAGGCACATTCACATAATAGTAAGGCCGTTCGTTGATATCGAAGTGTTTGAGCACCTTCCCGGCATATTGCTCGAAATTCCTTCCCAGAAAATAATTATGGTGTTCAATGCCGGGTACTTTGGTATCGAGCCCGAGGTACATGGTGAAAGGAGCGATGGTCCATTTGCGTTTATCAAGTTTTTCCTCACTGAATCCCGGCCGCCGGAACACCTTTCCACGGAACCAGGCGGCATCGGAATTGATCACAAAAAGATCCGCTTTCCAGTGTTTGCCATGCTGATCGATGAGTGCATCCAGCTTCCCGTCCTTTTCACTGTATGCCTGTACCTCCGTTTCATAATGTATCCTGATGCCGCGTTTTTCCATCTCCTTTAGCAGTCCTTCCACGATTTTATACATGCCGCCTTCCACGTTGTAGTAGCCGTCATGCTTCATTTCCGTGTAATTCAAAAGGGAATAGACGGCCGGGGTGGCAAAAGGCGTATCGCCCAGGAAGAAAGCCACCAGGGAAAAGATCACCCTGGCCTCGTATGAATCGAAGTGCCGGCTCAGTTCCGACCACATCGAGCGGAAGATCATCGGACTGTGCTTCAGGGGTACATCCCTGACCACGCCGGCAAACTCCCTGATATTGCGGAAGTTCCGCTTGACCATCGTGTATTCGGTATCATGGAAAATGGCACCGGCTTTTTTCAGGTAACGTTCCACCTTGCGTTCAAAATCCGGTTCTATGCCTTCAAATTCTGCAGCCAGCTTCTTCAGGTCTTTATAAATCGTATATTTACGGCTGCTACCACTGAAATTGACCACATAAAGCGGATCCAGCTCTATGAAGCGGAAAGGCATCTCCATGTTGCAGTATTCGATGAATTCCTTAAACTCGTAACTCATGCTGAAAAAAGTCGGCCCCATGTCGAATGTGAAGCCATCTTTCTGTAAACGGTTCAACCTTCCGCCCGCTTGTTTGTTTTTCTCCAGGAGCTCCACCGTGTACCCGTCGGTTGACAGCCTCAGGGCTGTGGCCAGCGCACCCAGACCGGCGCCCGTAATCAAAACGTGTTTTGACATGATTGCTTAATTTATGATTAATATTTTAGAAAATTTCTTAAACAAATTTAATAACAGAAGAACGCTTAACTACCTGAAGGGGTTCATTGCCCTGTATTATTTTATCGGGCTGATAGGACTAAACCTTCCTGCAACCGCTGACCTTTTTGGCAAGCTGGTGGCATTCAGTCTTATTATCAGTACAATAATAATACTTTTATTTCACATAACCTGGTCAACCCGTTTTGTTACTGTTATCTGCTTCATTTATCTTGCCACTTTTCTGATCGAAGCGGCCGGAGTACACAGCGGTTTGATTTTCGGGCAATACAGTTATGGTCCGGGACTCGGGATTAAAGTCCTGGACACGCCCCTGCTGATCGGACTGAACTGGTTCATGCTCACATACAGCGTCTTTCATCTTTTCCCTGTGAGATGGCCTTGGTGGAAGGTGGTTCCGGCCGGGGCGGCGCTGATGGTTGTGTACGACCTGTTTCTGGAAGGGATTGCCATGCATTATCAATGGTGGAGTTGGCCCGGAGGGATCGTTCCCCTGCAGAATTACATTGCCTGGTTTGTCATTGCCCTGCTGATGCTGAGTTTGCTTCACCGCTTTTATCCGCGTGCACGGAATGAAGCCGGCCTGTTGTTACATCATGTCAACCCTGTAGCCGGCTGGGTATTCCTTGTGCAGCTTGCTTTTTTCATCATCCTTCATATATTGCTGTTATGAAAGGCATATTGATCGCATGTGGTATTATCTTATTATGGCTTGCACATTTGTTGTACAGCCTTTTCATGCTGCCGGCCCCCTCCACTGCAACAATCAGCAGCCCGGTCCAGGCCGCTTGGATGCTGTTCCATATCCTTTTACAGACCTGGCTCTTCACCGGTCTGTTTATCACCGCTCATGATGCCATGCACGGGACAGTGGCGCCCGGCAGGGCAAAAGTGAACTACCTGACAGGCATGACGGCCACCTTCCTTTTTGCCGCCCTCTCCTATCGCAAACTCCTTGAGAAACATCACCTTCACCATAAACATCCCGGTACGGAACTGGATCCGGACTATTACACCGGAGCACAGAATTTCTGGGTATGGTGGTATTCCTTCATGAGGCAATACCTGACGCTCTGGCAGTTTCTCATCATGGCGGTATTGTTTAACCTGCTGAATATCTGGTTTGCCACCTCTGCCCTGATCTTGTACTGGATATTACCGTCCATTCTCAGCACCCTGCAGTTGTTCTACTTCGGCACATACCTGCCGCACCGCCTGCCGCATACCGAGGCAATGACGGAACATCATGCCAGGACGCAGAAGAAAAATCACCTCTGGGCCCTGATCAGCTGTTATTTTTTCGGATACCATCTGGAACATCATCTCTGGCCCGGAACACCCTGGTGGCACCTTTACACTAAAAAAACAGCGTGATCCCGTCCCGGCATACCCGCTTCGGCATCATCACTGTCAGATGGATGTACCGTACCCTTTTCAGGATATTCTTCCGGAAGGTGCATATTATCAGTACAGTAGGGGAAAAAGACCGGGCTATCCTGCTGATCGGAAATCACTTCAGCTGGTGGGACGGTTTCATTGCCGAGCATCTGAATGCCAAAGTGTTCCGTAAGAAATTCCACATTATGATGCTGGAGGAAGAACTCAGACCCAGGATGTTTCTGAACCGTGCCGGCGCTTTTTCCATCAGCAAAGGGAAGCGGGACATCCTGGAATCTTTGCGTTATGCATCGGATTTACTGAAAGATGATAACAATATGGTGGTGATGTACCCCCAGGGAAAGATCAACAGCATCTATCAGAAAGACACTGTTTTCGAAAGAGGTATCACGCATATGCTGCATCATCTGACAAAGGAAAAGTTCCACCTGCTTTTCTATGCTGCCCTGGTGGATTACCATTCCCATCCGAGGCCCTCCCTCTGGCTTTACCTGGATCATGCGCCTGAAGTGCCCGGACCTGAAGCCGAAACGCTGGCCGGTCAATACGCGGCCTTTATGGATGAATGCATCCGGCAACACATCGAAAACACATTCTGAATATGGTTTACGCGGCCTGGTTTGTCTTTGGATTTGCATTTCTCCGTCTGATGGTAAGCCTGTGGAATCTTACAAGAGGGAGCATCCTCAGATTCAGTGCAACGCAGCAAGACTCCCTGGTCTCGGTGCTGATACCGGCGCGGAACGAAGCCGGCAATCTTCCGGTACTGCTGGAACATCTTTCACGACAATCATACCCGAACCTGGAGATCCTGATCTACGATGACGACAGCAGTGATGAGACCTGGGAACTCATTGAACGCCATGCCGCCAGGGACAAGCGTATCAGGGGCATCCGCGGCAGGGTGCTGCCGCAGGGCTGGCTTGGGAAGAACCATGCCTGTCACAAGCTTGCCCTCGAAGCCCGGGGAACCTTGCTCCTGTTTATGGATGCCGATATCAGACCGGCTCCCGCAGCCATTGCATCGGCCATTGCTTTTATGGAAAAACATGAGGTTGAGCTGCTTTCCATATTCCCTACCCAACAGATGAACAGCGTCGGGGAAAAGCTGACGGTTCCCCTGATGAACTGGATACTGCTGAGCCTGCTGCCCCTGGAACTGGTCAGAAAAAGCCGCCGTCCTTCGTTTGCGGCTGCCAATGGTCAGTTCATGTTGTTCAGGGCCGGAGCCTACCACGTGCATCAATGGCATGAAAAGGTGAAGGCTGAAGCGGCGGAAGACATCGCTATCTGCCGGCAGGTAAAACGGAGTGCCGGCAAAGCGGCCGTGTTGACGGGAGGCAGCCTGATCTCCTGCCGGATGTATGCATCGCTTGCGGGAGGCATCCGCGGCTTCAGCAAGAATGCAAGGCAGTTCATGGGCGGATCAGCCCCATTGCTGCTGTTCTTCACCCTGGTAGTGCTCAGCGGACCTTTCCTGCTGTTTTTTGCACTGGACAACCTGCCCTTCCTGGCCGGAATTGTCATGTTCATCCTGATCAGGGTTTTCACTTCCCTGCCAAGCAGGCAGGATATCATCACCAACCTGCTGCTGCATCCATTTCAGATGCTGGCCTGGGCCGTGATCGCTTTTACGGCTGTTTACAGGGAACACAGCGGGAACCTGCAATGGAAAGGCAGAAATATCATCCTTGAGAAAAAAAACAAAGCGTGAAAAAAATCAGATTTCTCTTCATCCGGCTGACAGCCATCCTCCTCTTCACTCAGACGGTCAGGGCCGGAGAGATCCCGGCAGCAGGCCAGTCTGAATGGGATTGTAAACTTTTCAGGGCTTATCTCGACAAGGACATGCCCGCATGGTTATCCCTGGTTTTATCTGCGGAGCGGCACGCCGCGAGCCGCGAAGAGGTGTTCCGGCTGACCCTTGCTTTTTACGGATACACGGCTTATCTAAGCGGTAAAAACGACAAGGCAACGGCCAGGGTATACCTGAAAAAACTGGAATCGTACATCGTGAAACTGAAATCCATGCAATACATCCCTTCCCGTGTCGAAGCGATGGAAATCGGAGTCATTGCTTTCAAAATGTCGCTGGATCCGGCCAGTGCGATCAGGGAAGGGCCGAAACTGCTGAAGAAAATCAACAGGGCCGCCGGAACATATCCTGACTGCCCGTATCTTCTCACAGAGCGGGGCAATGCGGACTTCCACCGTCCTGCCGTATGGGGGGGAAGCTACAAAAAAGCCACTGCACATTACCGCCGGGCTGTGGAAATATTCCGGAACACCTCCAAAGACAACGAATGTAACTGGTTCTATCTGAACACATTGATTCAACTTCACCGGGCCGCCAAACTGGCCGGCATGAAAAAAGAACAGGAGGAAGCGGAAAAACTGATCCGGGAGCTTGCACCAGGGTGGAAAGATCATGAACAGGAATAATTGCGTTCGTCTTCGCTTAGCTTTTCCTGGCCATGTGACACATCAGGGGCCGGGAGTGGGAAGGGGGAATGGAATGCAAGAATGCGGGAAGGCAAGAATGCGAGAATGCGGGAAGGCAAGAATGAGAGGCTACTCCACGATCATCTTGCCGGTGTACACATTGTATTTTGTAATGAGCTGCAGGTGGTACATACCGGGACGGGCATGTGACACATGGATGCGGGGGGTATCTCCGCCCATGTCGAGCGGCTGCTCGTGGACCAGGCGGTTGCTGTTGTCGAAGATGCGCAATACAAGATCCCTTTCATTGGATACCGCCCGGGGCACTTTCACGTGAAAGACACCGGTATTGGGATTGGCATAGATAAACAGTGCATGCTCCACTCCTCCACCCTGCTCCTGCATCCCGCTCACATAATCCAGTTTGGCCCAGAAGGCATCCATTTCTCCGTAGTTCCCGACTGAAATACTGCCGAATTCTGTGGCTTCGCAGTATCCGGTAATATAGAACAAGTTTTGGGCATCAAATACTGTCTCATAAGTATGATGTACATTTGGAACCATTGTCACCCCCTGACAATTTCCATTGGTATCAAGCTTTGCAATATACAAATTCATGACTCCTGGACTGCCAATTGCAAGACAATCGGAAATGTAGTGTGACCCTCCTAAAACGCCTGAAACATAAACAACCTCATCTTCAGCTATAACAACATCCTGAATATTGCTACCAGCTTTTCTCATCCATGCAGGGCTCCCATCAGGCCAGAGTTTAAGGATAAAAGTACCACCGTCAGCTAATGTATCATTTCCAATACTGAATGTTCCAATCGACCAGCCTGTACAATAAAGGGAACCAGAATTTGATAGTGCTAAAGCTGAGACTGTTGCCAAGGTTGTGCAATCAAATGTCTTACCCCAAATAAATTTTCCATTGGTATCCATTTTAAAAAGTACTGGTTGGAATGTTTTTTGTGTTGTGAATATCATTGTATCACAAATAATTTCACCGCTAAAATTTCCAACCAAAACCAACTCATTTCCAAACCGCCCGATATCGTTAATTGACATACTACCTTCTCCGCTAATACTCCTGATCCAATCAAAGTTCCCATTTATATCAAATTTTGCCAGGAAAAAGCCCTGATTATCCATGGAGATTGATGTATCCATACAATGTAGAGAATTGGTGAAGCTTGTAACTCCTGTGATATATATATGGCTATTATCATCCAAAACAATAGAGTTGGCACCTGTCCTGTATTGCCCACCCATATGCCTCACCCATATACAACTACCAGCAGTGTCGTAATGGGCCAGAAATGCATCCAGTTGTCCATAACAACTGAAAGCAATGTTTCCAAACATCGCAGTTCCATTTACTGTACCCGCGACGAAAAGTCTATTCTGGTCATCAATGGCCATTTTATATATCTCATCTCCTGCGGTCTCAGGTGTATTTCCTCCGCCACCACCCCGCTTTACCCATACCAGACTACCGGCGGAATTGTATTTTGCCAGGAAAAAATCCTGAAGCCCATTGCTGACGATCGTTTGATTCTGAAAATGACCTGTTCCTGAGAATATTCCCCCAACGTAAACATTTCCCTCAGAGTCAGTTATAATACTTGAACATGCATCATTCGTATACCCACCCATGTGTTCTGCAGTTTGCCATTGCTGACAATACGCATTACCTGAGAATCGAATAGTGAACATGATTGTTATTAATATGACAACAAAGTAATTCATGATAAGGTACTATTAAAATTTGAAAATTTTCCTTGAAATGTAATTTCCATTTGCATGGACGATTAAATAATAGCTCCCTGAAGGATACTCCTTTATATCGAGTTCGATAAGAGCCCGGGATATGTATGATCTGTCAAGAATAAGGCGGCCGAGGAAGTCAAATACTGAAACCTGGATATTGTCATTCCGGCCTGTTCCCGGCAATACCAACATGAAGATACCTTCCGAAGGATTTGGATAGACCCGGACTATCCCTTCAGTTGCCTCCACATTAAATTGCACCTCAATTTCCCTTTCAACTGCAATGCTACTGCTCTGCAGTACATTCTTCGATTCAAAAAGCACATCCGGCCAGGTTGTGCAGGGAACCAAAAAGGGACCGGTATGGACATGCACATGGCTGCCACTTTTTGCCCAAAATCCGCTTTGAAGGGTCACGTTGTTCCGGGCTTTGATCTCAGCGCTGCCACCGCTGCTTCCGTTACCGTCAACCGTCAGGTTACTGATTGCAATGGTATTAATCGCCTGGTAGACTTCAGACTGGTTTATCTGGATGGTGCTTGCAGGAGTGAGACGGGAACTGTACCACATGGAAAATGGTAAGAGTGCTTGCATACCATCAGTTTTAAAGATATTGTGCTTCTTCGGGAGTCAGTGTGGAGGAAACATTTCCTTCATCCCACACATTCTCAAGCCACTTAAAATCATGTGGTAAAGGTAGTACACAAGACTGCTAATGTCAAGTTGCTTTCATTCGGTATGCCTGAGTTGATATCCGGTAACGGTGATTAATATTTCGGGTGTGCATTTTGGCATCAGCGTTTTTCAGGGAAGTCGGATTCAATGCAGACAATGATGTGACACATGCCTGCCACAATGTGTCACATCAGAGTTTCCAACCTTCTGATGAACATTCCTCCCGGGTCTGCTATTTTTGGATAATTGCATGGTTGGATGATTATGTCATTAGTAATGAGTGCAGTAAGATGTCCCTGGGCCATGTGACACATCAACATTTCAATGTGTCACATGGTGTTTTAATGTGACACATGCAAGTTTTCCACACCGAAATCAGTACATGTGGCGACATACATCATGGTTTTTAAAATAGCGATTATATTACACTGTTTTTCAGGTCTTTAAAATGAGTTGCCGGCATGTGGCACATCGTTGGGCCATGTGTCACATCGTTTTTTCCATGATAGCCGGCTATTATATACCAGTCCATGCATCCATCCGCTGAAGGTGAGTGAGGAAGGAGCGGAGCCGGGAGTGGGAAGGGGGAGTGGAATGCGGGAATGCCAGAAGGCCAGAATGCAAGAATGAGAGAATGCGGGAATATGGTCTACAGATTCAGGCCACTGCGGATTTGTGCTTCGAGTTCAGCATAGTTACTGCATACGGGAAACTGCGGATAATCCCTGATGACATTGTCGGGGGGGCGGAACAGGATGCCCTTATCGGCCTGCTGAATCATCCCCATATCGTTGTAGGAGTCGCCGATACCAATGACCTGGTACTTTAAAAACTGGAAGGCTTCAACCACCTTCCGCTTGGGATCGGGCTGACGAAGCCGGTAGCCGGTAATCATATTCCTTTCGTCCACCAGCAGGTGATGACACAGCACGAGGGGATCGCCCAGCTTCCGGATAAAGGGCATGGCAAATTCTACGAAACTGTCGGTAACCACGATCGCCTGGCTCAGCTTCCGGACCCTGTCGAAAAAGTCGCGCGCCCCTTCCAGCAGATCGAGTGAAGCAATCACTTCCTGGATATAGGCAAGGGTGATCCCGTGTTCTTCCAGTATCCCGATACGGTATTTCATCAGCTTGTCATAATCAGGTTCGTCCCTGGTAGTGATCTTCAGTGCATCTATCCCCGTCTTACGGGCAACGTTGATCCATATCTCGGGTGTAAAAACCCCCTCCATGTCGAAACATACCATGTTCATCATAAGCGTAATGCTAAACGATTAATTAACAGATTTTCAGCTGTAATTCTCTAGCAGAAAATCCCTGAAGGCGGGATAATCCGTGGGCAGATTCCCGCAATGTTCTTCCTTTTCTTCCAGTCCCTGCAGGCTGGGCGGCAATTCCGGGTTGAAGCCCAGCAGGCTGTTGATCTCTTCCGGGAACTTGGCCGGATGGGCAGTTTCAAGGCTGACACAAAGCTGACCGGCTGAGAGATCCGGATGGTATTCAAGAAACTCCTGCAGTCCGGCCCAACCCACGGCACCATGGGGTTCGAGCAGCAGACGGTGGCTGTCCCAGGCTGATTTAATGGTATCCCTGGTTTGCTGATCGCTGACCGACACAGACCATAGCTCTTTGCGCATGGTTTGCAGGTCGGCCTGGTAACGGATATTTCCCTTTTCGTCCATGACGCCGCGGTACAATGCTGCCAGCCTTGCCAGATTGCTTGGATGACCGACATTCATGGCAGAGGAAATACAATTGCGGGAGGGTTCAATCTTCTCATACACACCGCTTTCGAGATAACGCGGGAATTCATCGTTCCCATTGACGGCGATGATGAAACGTTCCACCGGGAGTCCCATCTTCATGGCCATCACGCCACCCATCATATCACCGAAGTTGCCCGAAGGAACGGAAAAGATCATCTTTTCGCCCGGTTTCGACAATCTCGACCAGGCATAGAAATAATACACCGTTTGCGGAACCAGCCGGCCGATATTGATAGAGTTGGCAGAGGAGAGCGACAATCCTTCAAGGACGGGATCAGCAAAGGCCTGTTTGACAAGCGCCTGGCAATCATCGAATTTCCCATCCATGGAGATGACCGTGATATTGTGACCCAGTGTGGTCATCTGTTTTCGCTGACGCCTGCTTACCTCTTTTTCAGGGAAGAGCACGACTACCCGGATATTATCGAGTCCGAGGAAGGCGTGGGAGACCGCGCTGCCCGTATCGCCCGAGGTGGCGGTGAGAATGAGAAGTTTCCTGTTCTGCAGGCTGAGATAGTAATTCATCAGCCGCCCCATCAGGCGTGCGGCAAAATCCTTGAAGGAAGCGGTGGGTCCCTGGTCAAGGCGCATCACGTACTTCCTGTCTGTCACATGTTCAAGTGGCACATCAAAACCATAGGCGTCACGGGTGAGCGCATCCAGGATCTCGCGGGGGATTTGTCCTTCCAGGTATTTCCACGTCACTTCCGAAGCGATCTGAGCGTAGGACATATTCCGGAAATGTTCCATCTGCCCGGTTTCTACCGGCGGAATGATCACCGGCATATACAGGCCGCGGTCGGGCGCCTGTCCGCGCAGCAGGGCTTCCGGGAAGTTGACGGCCGGACTTTCCAGGTTGGTGGAATAATACAGCAGCGACATCTTACTGCAGTTTTGCGGAGGACGCGCCGCCTGCACTGTACTCGGGACCGGAGACGAAGATCTTTTTCCCGTGCAGTGCATCAAGCGATTGTGAAAGGTCGCCGATCACATCGTCGGGATGTTCACCGCCGACACAAAGGCGAATGAGGTTCTGCGGAATGTCGGCGATTTTCCTGCCCTCCTCGCCCTGCTGTGAGTGGGTGCTGATGGCCGGTATGGTTGCCACCGACTTGATCCTGCCGAGGTCGGTGGCGCGGTAGATCCGCCGGAAAGCATCAAAGACCGTGCGGGCAGCCTGTGCGCCACCCTTCACCCGGAATGACATCAGGTGACCGTAGCGGTTCACTTTCCTGCCATACAGCTCATCAAACTCGGCATCCACCAGAAACATATACCGGCTGGCAAGTTCATGGAGGGGGTGGTCCGGGAGTCCCAGGTAATCAACCCTTTCGATATCCGGGTGTGAAGCGAGGAACTCAGCCACTTTCTGGGTGGAGCGGCTGACAAGGTCCATGCGGCTGCGTATCGTCCTGATATCATTCAGGGCCATGATCGCATTCATGGGAGAGATATTGGGTCCGTTGTCGCGGTTGGGAAGGAGCTTCAGGTAAGTGGCGAAGTCGGCTTTCATTTCATCGTTATCGATATTGGACACGATATTTTTCCGGGAAATCACGGCCCCGCCGATAGCAAATCCACTGGTAGCCAATGATTTGGTAACACTCTGCACCACGATATCCGCTCCGTGCTGAATCGGGCGGAGCAGGGCCGGGGTGGCCACCGTGGCATCCACGATCATGGGCAGCTTATATTTATGTGCAAGCGCGGCCACCTTTTCGAGGTCGAAAAAGGCCTGGGCAGGGTTGCTGGGCATTTCCCCATAGAGAAAGCGGGTGTTTTCATCGATCAGTTTTTCCCATTCCGACAGGTCGTGGGAATGGACCACCTTACGCCACTGGATGCCGCGTTCTTTCTCCTTTCTGATGGCAAACTGCTGGAAGGTTCCGCCGTAAACCTGGCAGGTCGCCACGAAGTTCAAGGGAGCGCCCGGCCGTTTGGGATCCACCACCAGGAAAGGATCGGTGGCACTCTGTATGGCAGCCATACCCGAAGAAGTACCCAGGCAGGAGGTCTCCTGTCCGGTTCCGTATCCGTCGAGCAGGGCGAGCACCCCCTCGTAATAATACATGGAGGGATTGGCGATGCGGGAGTAGCACCAGGTGGGGATCATATAACCCAGGGCTGCTTCAAGCTCATCGGAGTCGCGGTAACCTTGTGAAGTCGACATATACACGGGTTCGATCAGCGAGCCCTGGTTGAAGTCGAGCGATTCCTGCATCGAGTAAACACCGTGCACTGCAATGGTATCGAACCTGCACTGCCTCATCTCTGCGAGGTAGCGGGCATGCCATTCCATCGAACGCTTAGCTGCGTCCACATAATACTGAAGTCCTTTGTTTTCCATATAGCTTTAGATTATTAAGTCGCGACAGGAGTTGGCAAAATTAGGAAAAATTTAACAATCCGGAAGGGCTGTGGTGGATTTGCCGGGTGGGAGCGCTGTGTCCGCTTTCACCAGTTTTTACTATTTTTGCAGGCACAAAACCCAATTTCATGGCATGTCCATGTTTGGCAAACACCAGCCGAAAATGATGATAAACCCTGACATGCCCTTATGAAGCGGGACTGGCATGTGAATATTATAATATAAATAATTGACATATGAACTTTGATGTGATTGTTATCGGCAGTGGTCCGGGCGGCTATGTGGCTGCCATCAGGGCTTCACAGCTCGGATTGAAGACGGCAGTCGTCGAGAAAGCAGAAGTCGGCGGCGTATGCCTGAATTGGGGATGCATACCCACGAAGGCATTGCTGAAGAGCGCCCAGGTATTCAATTATTTAAAGCATGCCGCCGCTTACGGAGTGATGGTAGAAGGCAGTGTGAAAGCCGATTTTGAAGGGATGGTCAGGCGCAGCCGCGAAACTGCCGAAGCCATGAGCAAGGGAATCCATTTTCTTTTCAACAAGAACAAGATCACGGTCATCCAGGGTTACGGCAGCGTGAAGCCCGGCAAAAAGGTTCATGTACTTGATAACGAAGGAAATATAACGGAATACAGCGCTGATCACATCATTCTTGCCACCGGGGCACGAAGCCGGGAGCTTCCTTCGCTGAAGCAGGACGGCAAAAAGATCATCGGTTACCGGGAAGCCATGACCCTTCCCGCACAACCAGCCAGCATGGTGGTGGTGGGTTCCGGGGCGATCGGAAGCGAATTTGCCTGGTTCTACCAGAGCATCGGAACGAAAGTGACCCTTGTGGAGTATCTCCCCAATATTGTCCCGCTGGAAGATGAAGAGGTCAGCAAGCAACTGGAGCGGTCCTTCAAGAAAGCCGGCATGAAGATCATGACGGCAGCCGAGGTGACCCGGTGTGACACATCGGGGGAAACCTGCAAAGTGACGGTTCAGACAAAGAAAGGCGATGAAACAGTGGAAGCGGACATCGTGCTGTCGGCCGTCGGGATTGCCACCAACCTCGAAGGGCTGGGACTGGAGGAATGCGGAATTCTGCATGAGGGAGGAAAAGTGATCACGGATGCCTGGTACCGGACGAATATTGAAGGGTATTATGCCATCGGCGACATTGTCAGGGGGCCGGCCCTGGCCCATGTGGCTTCGCATGAGGGCATCATCTGTGCGGAAAAAATCGCAGGCCATGACACAGAGCCCCTTGATTATCAAAATATTCCGGCATGCACCTATACCGTCCCGGAGATTGCTTCCGTTGGTTTGACCGAGAAGGCGGCTAGAGAAGCCGGTTATGACATCAGGGTGGGCAAGTTTCCTTTCACGGCCAGTGGCAAAGCCAAAGCCGCCGGTTCGACCGATGGTTTCATCAAAGTCATATTCGATGCGAAATACGGGGAATGGCTTGGAGCTCACATGATCGGGGACAATGTGACAGAGATGATCGCTGAAGCGGTTGTGGCGCGCAAGCTTGAGACCACCGGAACAGAGATCATCCGTGCGGTACACCCCCACCCGACCATGTCGGAAGCCGTGATGGAAGCCGTAGCCGCCGCTTACGGAGAAGTGATCCACCTTTAATTCTGCCGGTTTTGTGTGGCCTTTGCGGGATTGTCAGCCTCAACGCTGAGCCGCTCCGTCAGCCGGAACGTATTCATGACGGGCTCAGGGCCATTGCGCACAGGGGACCAGACCACCAGGGAGTTTACATTCAGAACCACATTGCCCTGGCTCATGCCCGGCTTTCTGTGATAGACCTGACAGAACAGGCTAACCAGCCCCTGTTTTCGGAAGACGGCAGCAGCGTGATCATTCACAATGGGGAGATATTCAATTTCAAGCAACGACGCACTGAACTTCAGGCCCTTGGCCTTCATTTCAGCACCGGCAGCGACACGGAAGTGATCCTGCAGGCCTACCGTCTCCGGGGAAAGGAAGCCTTTGCAGGCCTCGACGGTTTTTTCGCCACTTTCATCCATGACCGTACCGGCGATACCTGGGTGATGGCAAGGGATCCCGCCGGGGTAAAGCCACTTTATTACACTACGGAGTCCGGTATGCTATATTTTTCTTCAGAGATGAAGGGACTGCTGGCCATGGGTATCAAGCGGCGCCCTGACATGGACAGTTTATTCTCATACCTGCAGTTGAGTTACATTCCGCAACCCTGGACGGCTATCGAGGGGGTGAGGCAGCTCAGGCGCGGACATTGTCTTGTGCCGGACGGCGCCGGAAATGTGAAAGAAATCGCTTACAGGGATATAGAAACTGAAGAAACGGGACGATTGCAAAGTGGTCCCGTGGAAGGGCAGCACGTCAGCCGTTTCAGGGAACTGCTGGGGAAAGCCGTCGAGAAGCGCCTGATCAGTGATGTCCCGGCCGGCGCTTTCCTGAGCGGCGGGCTGGATTCGGCGGCAGTGGTGGCGGAGGCGGCCAGGTTGCAGCCCGGCTTCAGAACCTTTACCATCGGTTTCAGGGAACATCCCCGCTACGATGAAAGCCCTTTTGCCGAGCAACTTGCAAAACAATTCCACACTGAGCATACGACCATACAGTTGCGTGAGGAGGACATGCTGGAGGTGCTACCGGCGGTTCTCGGGCAGTTCGATGAACCTTTCGGCGACAGCAGCGCCATCGCCGTTTACCTTCTCAGCCGGGAAGTACGGAAACATGTAAAAGTGGCGCTCAGCGGCGACGGGGGAGATGAATTGCTGGGCGGGTACAACAAGCATAAGGCGGAATGGCTGGTCAGAAAGCTTCCCCGCTTTCCCCGCCTGCTGAAGCCCCTGTCCTTTGCCGCTCTGGCTTCGGGCAACCGTCACAGCGCGGGAGGGAATTTTTTCAGGCAGATGAACCGCCTGCTGGAAGGTGGAAGCATGGAAGCCGCCGCACGCTACTGGCACTGGGCATCCTTCATGCCCGAAACCGCGGCCGGTACCCTGCTTCAATCAACCGTCAGCCTGAAGGCATACCCCGGCAGGAAGGCTTTCCTTCTGGAACCCATCCGGAAGAATCCCCATGACATGAACCAGGTGCTTTCCCTCGACCGGGAGATCGTCCTCCAGGGCGATATGCTCGTAAAGGCCGACAGGATGTCGATGGCCCATGCCCTGGAAATCAGGTCGCCATTCCTCGACCATGACCTGCTTGCTTTCTGCGGGATGCTGCCTGCAAGATACAAGGTGAACGCGGGTTCCGGCAAGCTGATCCTCAGGGAAGCATACCGGAATGTACTTCCAGCAGGCATCCTCTACAGAAGGAAGCAAGGTTTTGAGGTACCTCTGTATGCCTGGCTGAACGGCCCCCTGAAAAAGCCCTATCTTGATAAATACTTTGCCGATGCGTTTATCCGGAACCAGGGCATCTTCAAGCCTGAAGCCATCAGGGCGCTGCTGACCAAACTGGCATCGACCCGACCGGGAGATGCAGCCATGCAGGTCTGGATATTGCTGGTTTTGCAGGTTTGGTGGGATCATTATATCGCTGCGTCATGATCAGAGTATTACGCATCATCAACCGTTTCAATCTGGGCGGGCCCACCTACAATGCCGTAAACCTGACCCGTTATCTCCCCGGTGATTTTGAAACCCTGTTGTATGGCGGGATGCATGAAGCCGGCGAGGCCAGTTCCTGTTACATTGCAGAGCAGGCAGGTGTGGAGTACCATATTCTGAACCGGATGCACAGGGCCATCCGTCCGCTTGACGACAGCCTGAGTTACCTTGAGATCGCCCGGATCATCCGGGATTTCAGGCCGCATATCGTTCACACCCACGCCTCCAAAGCCGGAGCGCTGGGAAGGGCGGCGGCTATCAGAGCGCGGGTTCCCGTCATCGTCCACACCTTTCACGGCCATGTGCTGGATTCCTATTTCTCACCATTGAAAAACAGGATATTTACCGGGATTGAACGCAGCCTGGCCAGGCGTACCGACAGCATTATCGCCCTGAGTGAAAAGCAGAAAAATGACCTGACACAACTTCTCGGACCGGATAAAGCCCGGAAAATTGCTGTAATTCCGCTGGGTTTCGACCTGGATAAATTCCTGGCTCCCCAGCAGGAGAAGCGAAGGCAGTTCAGGGAACGTTACGGTCTGGATGATCATGTGGTGGCTGCCGGTATCATCGGACGCCTGGTGGCAGTGAAGAACCACAGGCTTTTCCTCGAAGCGGTCAGGCAGGCTTCCATTCACGCAAAACAGCCTTTTCACGCCTTCATCACCGGTGATGGAGAGGAGCGGGAAAAGCTGGAAAAAACCGCGGAAGAAATGGGTATCCTTTTTAACACTTCTACCGTACAAAGAAAACATGCTATCCTTAGCTTTACATCCTGGATCAAAGAGATGGACACGGTGATGGCCGGACTGGACTTTGTTGCGCTGAGCTCCTTCAACGAAGGCACACCTGTAAGCCTGATAGAGGCCCAGGCTGCCGGAAAGGCGATGGTGTCCACCAGGGTCGGAGGCATCGAAGACATTGTGCAGGAAGGCATTACCGCCCTGCTTTCCGATCCGGGAGATGAGGCGGCATTTGTAGCCAATTTCATCAGGATGATCGATGATCATGACCTGAGGATGTCGTTTTCGGGCCCGGCCCGGGAATGGACACAGCGGAGATTCAGTCACCGCAGGCTGGCGGACGACATGGCAGCGCATTACATGAAACTGCTGCAAGGCAAGGATATCAGAGATACAGAAGGAATCCGGACATGAAACATATCATCAGTACAAAAGGAAGCGGGAAAAGGCTTTACAGGCTGCGGATACCGCTGTTGCTGCTCATGATCATCATGCTGGCCGCTTCCTGCACCACTTTTTATCCGAACCGGATGCTGCGGACAGGAAATCATTATCAGTACACGCCCCTGCCCGCCGGCGATACCGGCGAACTATACAGAATTGCGCCCAATGACGAACTGTCGATCACAGTCGCCACCAATGACGGAGAACGCCTGCTCGATCCGTTGAACAACGCCCAGTCGCTCCAGGCAGGGAATACCTACCTGGTTGAGCCCGACGGTGTGATCAACATGCCCCTGCTGCGCAGGATCAGGGTGGAAGGCCTCAGCATCCGTGAACTGGAAGTCATGCTGGAGGACAGCCTGAGTTATTTTTTCAATCATCCCTTTGTGAAGGTGCAGGTAACAAACAACAGGGTCATCATCTTCCCCGGAGGGCTCGGGGGCACTGCACAGGTGATCAGGCTGCAGAATCCCAATACCACCCTTTTTGAGGCCCTGGCGCTGGCAGGCGGGATCACCGACGGCAAGGCATACAACATCAAGCTGATCAGGGGCGATCCCCAACACAGAAAGGTATATCGAATCAATCTTTCACGCATTGAAGGTTTGTCACAGGCCGACATGGTGCTGATGGCCAATGACGTGATTTATGTGGAGCCTGTCCAAAGGATTCCGGAAGCGGTGCTTGCCAGGATCACGCCATATCTCAGCCTGGCCTCCACCCTGCTGGTCATTTACGCAATCTTCCGCTAAGCCGATGGCACTGAAAAAAAAGATACCCGCCCTGAACGACGAACTGGACATCCGGCTCTTCCTGTATATCACCAGGAAAAACCTCCTCTATGTCATCCTTTTGCTCATACTGGCGGTTGGCGGCTCCTTCCTCTATCTGCGCTACACCCATCCCATGTATGAGGCCAGAGTCGTGATCCAGGTGAACACCAGCGGCATCTCGCGGCAAATCCTGAATGTGGATCAACTGTATGAAGAGGGGCTGCAGAAAAAAATCGCCCTGATCACCTCCCCGGTCTTTCTCGAACGGGTTGCGGCAAAACTGCCGCTGCAGACAAGCTATTACATCGAAGGCAACATCCTGTATTTCGAGCAGTACAGATCGGCTCCCTATACCGTGACGGCTAACGTCATCCGCAGGGAAATATACGGAACCACCATTCGTGTCGGGTTTGAAAGAAACGGCAGATGCAGGATAAGTTACACCATCCCGGGAGAAAAATTGCAGGAAAAAGTCATAGGTCTGGGAGAGACAGCACAGTTTCCGCATGCAGTCCTGAAGATAAACATGGACCCGCAACTGGCCATGAATCCGGGACAAGGCCTGGTGGAGAACTCATACTTCTTCATGCTGAATGATCCCGGTCAGATCGTCCCGGGACTGCTGGGCAATATGTCGGTGAGCATCCTCGATGCGGCGGCCAACACCATTCAGATCAAATACCAGGACAGGAACGCGAACAAGGCGGCCGATATACTGAATACCCTGGCCACAGAATTCAGGAGTTTCGATGTGGAACAGAAACAGGAAAGCGCCAACAACATCCTGTCATTCATCGATGCACAACTGAACCTGATCAAAGACTCCGTCGTTTCTTCAGAGGAACAGATCGCACAGTTTAAAAGGGAGCATAAGATTGACTCTCTGCAAATCAGGGGGATCCCATCGATATTAATGAAGATCAGCGACCTGGAGGATGATTACAACAACATGACCCTGGAAGAGTCCGGTCTCAACGAAATTCAGCAATATCTTTCCAACACCAGGGAAATTGACTCATACAAACTGCTTGCTTACCTGAGTGTCAGCCAGTTTCCCGCTCCTGTACTGAGTCTTCTCACCCCATTGAGAGAACTGCTGCTTCAGAAAGAGCAGCAGCTTTATTCCGTAACTCCGAACAGCGGACAGATTAAAACCCTCGATTACCAGATCGACATCCAGACCCGGCTGATCATCCAGACGATACAATCGTACAAGGTTAAACTGAAGGAGGGGAAAGCAGAGCTGAGCAGCATACTCGACAGTTATAAACGGGACCTGAGCGGAAGCACCGGGCAATACAACGCACTTGAATTGCTGAGGCTGGAAAGGATCAATGCCATCAACGACAAGTATTACAACCAGCTGGTGGAGACCAAAGCCAACTACAGCATTGCCAGGGCGGGTTATGTTTCCCAGAATATCATCCTGAAATCATCTGAGGTACCCTCCATCCCGCTTTATCCCGGTCCAAAACGGGTGTACTTCATCTCTATTATGGCAGCCCTGCTGGCAGGACTGACCATTATCGTGATCAGGTATGTCCTTTATAACGAAATTCTGAGTGTGGCCGACATCAGCCGCTATTCCCACGTACCTGTACTCGGCGTTGTCCCGCTCTACACCCGTGATGTTCCCGCCAACATGATGATCGTGGAACACCAGCCCAAATCCGTTTTCACCGAAGCCATGAGAGCGGTGCGAACGAACCTGCAATACATCAGCAACGTGGCAGGCAGCAAAGTAACAGCCATTACTTCGACCGTGTCGGGCGAGGGAAAAACCTTTGTCGCCATCAACCTTGCCGGTGTCCTTTCCTTTTCCGACAAGAAAGTGATCCTGCTCGACATGGACATGAGGAAACCACGGATACACCAGCGTTTCAGCCTGGACAACAGGCACGGGATCAGCACTGTTCTTTCGGGGATTGACGAGATGGAGACATGCATCTGCCACGATCCCCTGCTAAAGATCGATATCATTCCTTCAGGACCGGTTCCGCCTAATCCGGCCGAGCTCATCCTGGGCCCGCTGATGGAAAAAATGATACAAAAGCTAAAACAAAAATACGACTTCATCATCATGGACACCCCGCCCGCGGGTGTCGTCACCGACAGCCTTCCCTGCCTGCAGCTGTCAGACTACCCGGTCTACATCTTTAAAGCCAATTATTCAAAGAAACTGTTTATCGAAAATGTGGACAGACTGATAAGCCAGAACCGCATCGAAAAGCTGTCGGTGATCCTGAACAGTGTGGAACCGCTGGCGAAAAGCTATGATTACGCCAAAGGATACGGTTACGGTTACGGATACGGATACGGTTACGGGTCGGGTTACGGCTACGGTTATGATTATTCATACTATGACGAATCTGAGCACAGCAGGCGAAGGACAAGAATCCTGAACTACCTGTTACAGTTCTTCAGAAGGAAATAAGCCATGCAGATCAACTCATTCGACATCCGGGATGTAAAACTCTTCACACCCTCGGTTTACCGGGATGAAAGAGGCAGTTTTCTTGAATCTTACAGTAAACGCAACTTACTGATTGCCGGCTTTTGCGAAGAATTTGTCCAGGACAACCAGTCCATCTCCCATAAAAATGTGCTCAGAGGACTGCATTTCCAGTTCCCGCCCTACAGTCAGGGTAAACTGGTCCGTGTGGTCAGGGGGGCCGTGCTGGATGTGGCAGTGGACCTCAGGAAAGATTCACCTACCTTTGGGAAATATGTGGCAGTTGAATTATCCGCAGAAAACAACCAGATGCTTTGGATTCCTTCCGGCTTTGCCCACGGCTTTCTCTCCCTGGCTGATGACAGCGTTTTCCTTTATAAGTGCACTGCCTATTATCATCGTGAGTCGGAAGGCTGTATTTTGTGGAATGATCCTTTGCTGAACATTGACTGGGGAATCACCGATCCCCTGGTTTCCCTGAAAGACAGCCAGGGCATGCTGTTTGAATATTTTTCCAGTCCTTTCTGATTTCCAATGCAAAGATTGAGTACCTTGCAAAACGAATAACTAAACAATAAGTTATTGACATTCAATACTTTGATCTAAAGTAGTGTATGGATCCACAGGTACTCTCATATGGTATTTTCTTTGTCATTACATTGGTAATGAGCCTGTTGATTAATAACCTGCTCTTGAAATTCTCACAAACCCTTGGTATTCGTAATAAGCGGGACATGGTGATCCGCTGGAGTGCAGAATCCAAGCCATCTCTGGGCGGGTTGACTTTTTACATTATTTTTCTGTTCTCCCTTTCGGTTTACACGGTTGTGTTTGACGAGAGCATGCAAATCAGGAGCATCCAGTTTGCCGGATTCCTCCTTGCGGTGACCCTTGGTTTTCTGATGGGCTTATACGATGATGCATATAATACCAATGTTCCCATCAAACTTATAAGCCAGATCGGCTGCGGATTGATCCTGATTGCCACCGGGACACACATCCAGCTTTTCGACATCCTGCTGCTGGATTACCTGCTGACCCTGTTGTGGGTGATAGGAATCATGAACAGCATCAACATGCTCGACAACATGGATGCCGTCACAAGCCTGGTTTCGCTCGGGATTGCCGTTAACCTGATGGTTTCCATGATACTGACTGACGGCATCACCACGCCTTATTCCCTTGTGATTACGGGACTTATTGCATCCCTTGCAGGGTTCCTGGTTTTCAACTGGCATCCGTCCAGGATGTTTATGGGAGATACCGGGAGCCAGTTTCTCGGGGTATTGCTTGCTGCCTTGTCTGTCAGATATCTCTGGAATCCACCGCTCATTCATGAGCAAGCATCCTTTTTCCGGCCCGTCATTCTTGTTCTCATCGTGTTTGCCGTACCGGTTATTGATACTGCTACCGTCGTGATCAGGCGGATCGCGCGTGGAAGGTCTCCTTTTGTCGGCGGGAAAGACCACACCACACACCATCTGTCGTATCTCGGGCTCAGTGATACTCAGGTGGCCCGCTTTATCCTTGCCGTAAGTTTTTCCAACTGCCTGCTCGGCGTTTCCATCCTGCTTTACTTCAACTCATGGTGGTGGCTTCCTTCCCTGTTGTACCTGGCTTATTTCATGACGCTTTTCCTTTCGCTGTTTTATTTAACAGGAAGTACCGGCAATGAACACAAGGGATGAACGTTTGAAAACTGGCTGGCCGGTGAACAGTAGAACCAAAATGAACTGTCTATGAAAAAAACACTGATAATTACAGGTTTAAGTCTTGTTTCAGGGGTCGTTGCAGTGCTTCTGGTATTTTCCGCCGCACGCCCCCAATCCGATGAAAAAACATACCAGCAGGCCAGGCAAAACCGCATGCATGCTTTTGCCGTGGATATTCCCACGGAGGCAGATTTTGCCGGTGAAACAGTACCCCTCGATCTTTATTGGGTACATGAAGCCCTGGACAGGGAATTGCTTACCAATGTTTACTGGCATTCCTCCACCCTGCTGATGCTGAAAAGGGCGAACCGGTATTTTCCGGTGATTGAACCACTCCTGCGGGCGAACGGGATTCCGGATGATTTCAAATACCTGGCCCTTGCCGAGAGTGCATTCACGCATACCGTCAGTCCGGCAGGAGCCTCGGGATACTGGCAGTTTATGAAAGAAACCGCCAAAAAACACGGGCTTGAAGTGACAGAAGAAGTTGACGAGCGTTACCATCTCGGGAAGGCCACCTTTGCAGCCTGTGCTTATCTGAAGGAAGCTTATGCCCGTTTCGGTTCATGGACGCTTGCAGCAGCGGCATACAATGCCGGGCCGGAAAACATTGCCAAACCCATGGGCATTCAGAAAGGGACAACCTTCTACGAGCTTCTGCTTAATCAGGAAACCAGCAGGTATATTTTCCGCGTGCTGGCCATGAAAGAAATCCACAAGCAGCCTGAGCGGTATGGGTTTCATCTCCGTCCCACGGATTTATACCCGCTCATCCCCACCACCGGGCTCAGGATCGACAGCAGCATTTCCGACCTTGCGGCTTTTGCAAAGACCCGCGGGCTGAATTATAAGCTGCTGAAGGAGTTTAATCCCTGGCTGAGGAAAAACACCCTGAGTCTTAAAGCTCACAAGACGTATACCCTGGATTTGCCCGATCCGCAGCAACTCTATTATTCAAGACTATTCAGCGAATAGGAATACCGGGACTACAGCCGATGAGGAAAGACCATAAGAAAGATACGGAAGAAATGAACGGAATGGACCAGGCAAGGGAATTTCCGGCGGAGACCATTGAAGTGCTTGGTGCCAGGGCACATAACCTGAAAAACTGCGATCTGCTTATTCCAAGGAATAAGCTGGTTGTGATCACGGGTTTGAGCGGAAGCGGAAAAAGCAGCCTGGCTTTCGACACCCTGTATGCGGAAGGCCAGCGGAGGTATATCGAAACCTTTTCCGCATATGCCAGGCAATTTCTGGGAAACCTCGAGCGGCCCGATGTGGATAAGATAAACGGTTTAAGTCCCGTCATCTCCATAGAACAGAAGTCCGTCAGCCGAAACCCGCGCTCTACCGTGGGAACCATCACCGAGATATACGATTTCATCAGGCTGTTGTTTGCCAGGATCGCTGATGCCTATTCATACGCCAGCGGAGAGAAGATGATACGGTATTCCGAGAACGACATCATCCGCCTGATTGAGGAACGATACGACCATCAGCATATCAGCCTGCTGGCCCCGCTGGTAAAAGGACGTAAAGGACACTACCGTGAGCTGTTCGAACAAGTCAGAAAACAGGGTTTTAGCCGTGTACGGGTTGACGGCATGCTACGTGAACTTGCTGCCGGCCTGCAAGTCGATCGTTATAAAACACATGATATTGAGATACTTATAGACAGAATCCATGTAAAGGGCAGCAACCGTCGCAGGCTTGAGGAATCAATCCAGACGGCCATGAAACACGGTAAGGGAAGCCTAATGGTACTTGATGGGGATTCGGATTCCGCCACACCCGGATATTACAGCCGCCACCTGATGTGCCCGCTTACCGGCATTTCCTATGAAGAACCGGAACCAAACACTTTCTCCTTCAATTCACCCTATGGTTCCTGTCCGAAATGCAACGGGCTGGGAACCATAGCCGAGGTGGATCTGAACAAGATCATACCCGACCCGGGCAGATCCATTCGCAAAGGCGGGCTCGCACCCCTGGGAGAATACCGCAACAGCTGGATATTCAAACAACTGGAAGCCATTGGTGAAAAACACGGTTTCAGCCTCGACACCCCGATCGCTGATCTCGGGGAACAAGCCATTAACACCATTCTGAATGGTTCCGACGAGTTTATCAGGGTCAGGCATGAGACCATGGGAGTCACTTCAACCTATAATCTCGCTTTCGAGGGCATCGTCAGTTTTATCGTCAATCAGAATACGGATAGTGCACCCAAAGGGATACAGAAGTGGGCAGGCGGTTTCATGAACCGCATGACATGCCCGGAATGTCAAGGCAGCAGGCTGAAGAAGGAAAGCCTGTATTTCAGGATTGAAGGGAAAAACATCGCCGAACTCACCTCACTTGAACCAAGGGAATTACTCAGGTGGACCGAAGAGACCGAACCCCTGCTCGAAGCACGCAAACAGGCCATCGGACATGAGATATTCCGTGAGATCAGGACGCGCCTGCAATTCCTGCTTGAAGTGGGTCTCGACTATCTTGCCCTGAACCGCCCGGCTGTCAGCCTCTCCGGAGGCGAATCGCAGCGTATCCGGCTTGCAACCCAAATAGGATCGCAGCTGCAGGGTGTGTTGTATATCCTCGACGAACCCAGCATCGGGCTGCATCAACGCGACAACCTCAGGCTTATCAAAGCATTGTCCGATCTCAGAGACATCGGAAACTCGATTATCGTCGTGGAACACGATAAAGAAATGATCCTTTCGGCCGATCATGTGATCGACATTGGCCCGGGTGCCGGTAAGCACGGTGGCAGGATCGTTGCCCAGGGACGCCCCGAAACCATCGCTGGAAAGGATTCCATTACCGGACAATACCTCAGCGGCAGCAAAAAAATTCCCGTTCCTGCACAACGCAGGCCGGGCAACGGAAAATTCCTCACCCTCACCGGTGCCAGGGGGAATAACCTGAAACACATCGACCTCAGCATCCCGCTCGGAAAACTTATCTGCATTACGGGAGTGTCAGGAAGCGGTAAATCCAGCCTGATCAACGAAACCCTTTACCCTGTCCTCAGTGCCCACTTTTACCGCTCGGAACATGCACCCTTGCCTTACGACACGATGGATGGCATCCGGAACATTGATAAAGTGATCGAGATCGACCAGTCGCCTATCGGCCGTACACCCCGCTCCAATCCTGCCACCTATACGGGTGTGTTCGACGAGATCCGGAAGCTCTTTGTCCAGGTTCCCGAAGCCAGAATGCGGGCTTACCAGCCGGGCCGCTTTTCCTTCAATGTAAAGGGAGGAAGGTGCGAAACCTGCAGCGGAGCCGGTATCAGGATCATCGAAATGAATTTTCTGCCCGATGTACATGTCCAGTGTGAAACCTGCAACGGTAAAAGATATAACAGGGAGACCCTCGAAATCAGGTATAAAGGAAAGAATATCAGCGATGTACTGGAGATGACGATCGGACAGGCTGTGACTTTTTTTGAGAACATCCCGTCTATCTTGTTAAAAATAAAAACCCTTGATGAGGTCGGGCTCGGGTATATCACCCTGGGACAACAATCCACCACGCTTTCGGGCGGTGAGGCCCAAAGGGTGAAACTCGCCACGGAATTATCCAGAAGAGACACCGGTAACACCCTGTATATCCTCGATGAACCGACCACGGGCCTGCATTTCGAGGATGTCAGCGTATTGATGAAAGTATTGAACAAACTTGTGGACAAAGGCAATACGGTGATCGTGATCGAACACAACCTGGATGTCATCAAGGTTGCGGATCATCTCATCGACCTGGGACCCGAGGGAGGCGCACAGGGCGGCACCATCGTATGCACCGGAACACCGGAAGAAATAGCCGCAGGCAACAAAGGGCATACGGCAGCATTTATCAGAAAAGAACTTCATATCAGCTAACACTTGCAAAATACCATGGAAAACAACCTTCACAATGAAGAGGAAAGGATCAGGCAGGCGTTCAGTCCCAAGAACTGGACAGAGATCATGTCGATGGACTCCTGGGAGGTCTTCAAAATCATGGCCGAATTTGTGGAGGGATTTGAGAAGCTCGGAAGAATAGGTCCCTGTGTCACCATTTTCGGTTCGGCCAGGATAAAGCCCGGCCACAACTATTACAAGCTGGCCGAGAAAATAGCCTACCTGCTCACCAGCAAAGGCTTCGGGATTATCACGGGCGGCGGACCGGGCATCATGGAGGCCGCCAACAAGGGCGCCCACTACTCTTTCGGAAAATCGGTGGGACTCAACATCGACCTTCCTTTTGAACAGAATCCCAATCCCTTCATCGACAGCGACAAACTCATGACCTTTGATTACTTCTTTGTTCGTAAGGTCATGTTCATGAAATACAGCCAGGGCTATATCGTGATGCCGGGCGGTTTCGGAACCCTTGATGAAATGTTCGAAGCCATCACCCTGATCCAGACCCATAAGATGGTCAAATTCCCTATCGTGCTTGTCGGCGTGCAGTTCTGGGAAGGATTGATCGATTGGATCAAAACCCGCGTTTTGACAGAAATGTTCATTGGCGGGGAGGATTTTGACATTTTCAGGCTGGTCGACACGGCTGAAGAAGCAGTCGAAGAAATCGAATCCTTCTATCAGAAATATGCACTGAAACCCAACTTCTGATCATCATCCCGTGATTGTCCACATTCCCCTTCAGTTTATCGCCATCCGGGACGACGGTTTTCACCTGATGGTCAACGTGAGTGTAAACGGGCACCCGCTCCGGATGCTTGTAGATACAGGCGCATCCCGAACGGTATTCGACAGGCAGACACTGTCGACACTGCTGGACCTGAACGAATCGGACATCTTCCCTAACGAAGGGCCTTCAGGAGGAATCGGTACCTCCGAGCTTGAAAGCAGTATCACGCTTATCAGGGAATTATCGCTCGGGGAATGTTCCCTGAAAGACTATATGACGGCCCTGATTGACCTGGGAAATGTGCACCAGTTATACGATGCCATCGGACTGATAAAGATCGACGGCATCCTTGGCGGAGACCTGCTGATGGAAACGAAAGCCGTCATCGATTACAAAAAGGCCCGGCTGACCCTGCGTTGCCCCTGATCGCACGGGAAAGGCTACCTGAATATAAACAGCTTTTCCGGTTTCACCGGCCGCCATTTACCGTCTCCTCCATACAGAAATACCTTCAACAGGTACATGCCGGCAGGAAGATCCAGCGACATCCGGACAGGAAAGTCAGGGATACTGCCCTGCTTTACCACCGTACCCTGCAGGTTGAAGATCCGGTAACAGGCAGCATGGTAATGCAGTGGTGTCTGGAGCAAAAGCGTAAATTCTCCTTGTGAAGGATTCGGGTAAAGCTTGCAGCCGGCCGGCTCATCCTGATCTGTTTGTGCAATACCGATCGGAGCCGGGCTTGTTCCCTTGAAATATGCAAGCCCCCCATTCTGCAGCCCCATCACCAGGTCGGGATAGTTATCCTGATCGAAATCATTCACCGCAAAAGCATTGCGATCTCCCTCCTTGACAAACAGGTAGTTATGATCAACCTTCAGAAAAGTCCCACCCAGGTTACCGTCGATGTTCTTGTAATAACAGAGCCCATCCACCAGGGAGCCTGCAAAAAGACGCGTGGTATCATCGGCCAGCCTGAAAAAGCAGGGTGTGCTGTAACCGTCCCAGGAATAGAAAATGTTCCTGACATCCACATGACCCAGGCTGTCGGTAACCAACGTAAACTGAGCCTGCTGCGAGGTTCCGGTATTTCTGAAGTAATGAAAAAAGCCAGATTTGCTTCCGATGATCAGGTCGGACAATCCGTCGCGGTCGAGGTCAAAGATCTGGGGTGCACTGGCAAGGCCCACATCGATTCCCTGATAATTCAGCAAGGGGGCTCCAAATAAGAAAGGATTTCCGCTGCCGGCGACATTCTCGTAATATACAAGGGTACCGTCATTCCTGCCAAGGACCATATCCATATCCTGATCCCCGTCGAGATCCCCGAAAGAAGGAAATACGTTGCTGGTTTTCAGGAAGGACACGGATGCAAAATCATCATCCGTGAGCGAGAACGCAGGTTCTGTCGCCGTTCCCGTATTCCGCAGGGCCATCAGCCGGCTGCGGAAGACCGAACGTAAAAAACCAAATTCATAATAAGAGGAGTCATGATAACCGAAATTCCCTACCACCAGGTCATCCAGCCCGTCCTGGTCAAAATCGACCACCACCGGAAAAGCGCAGGTACCGGCGTCAATCATGTCTTCCTGCAAAAAAGCTTTGGTCTGCAGGTGGAACAAGGGCGCCGGATCAGTACCGCTGTTTTTGTAAAGCCACACACTGCGGCTGCTTTCCGAAATATTGGTGTTGGGATCGAAAGGTGAAACAAGAAGATCTTTCTTATTGTCGTTGTCCACATCCAGGTAACAGGCAACAGGAAAGGAAAATACGTTTATCGAAGTGTCGTAGGAAGGAAAATACGCGTCAATGGAAGTCACCAGGGCCGTATCCAGGCTTCCTGCGTTGTACAGGGCGATGATCTGAGGGTAATCGACATCCCCTATCAGCATGTCGGTCAAGCCGTCACCGTTCAGATCCAGCATTTCGAAAGTGGAACCGATGTGCTCGGTGGCTTCCGGCCAGATGGTATTATCCTGAAACCTGCTTCCCGGAAGAGGCGCTTCTTTTGAAGGACAGATCGCATTCAGGGTAATCGAATTCGAAGTATCACCCTCCCGGATAAAACCCCAGCAGTTAGATTCAAGCCTGAAATCCAGGCTGTCGGCATTTCCGTATTTTTCCATGCTGAGATTACGGTGGTAATGCACATAAGTCCCTATGATCCAGAAACATAAAATATCCAGATCCCCATCCTGATCCATATCCGCGATGCCGGGATAATCAACATCCGTCACAAATATATTTAAATAATTAGAATATATCAACGACAACAGCTGGTTGGTCACAAGTTCAAAGGCCGGGACACTGCCGGTGGCCACATTCCTGTAAACCGCAATTCCGCCAAAGCCGTATGTAAAGATGTCATCAAGCCCGTCCAGATTATAATCCTTCATCAGCATCCAGTTTTTCAGGGCGGGATAGTACTGGACGTACTCCGGTGCATAGGTAAGGTCGGTGGTGCCGGGATTACCGCCGTTCAGAAAAGGCAACAGGCGGTTGCCGATACGGTCGAAGACCAGCAAGTCTTTCACTCCGTCCATATTCATGTCGGTGGCACTGAACTGGCAGGCATTCAGTCCGCCAAGCCAGGGTAAGGCCATACTGTCTGCATTTCTGATTACGGGCGGGCTGAAGTACTTCCTGCTGAAGCCGAAGTCGTGAAATCCCTGTGAGCACAGGGAAGCAGGGAAAAGGAAAAGGACTGCGACAAGGCAGTAAAACAGCTTATTCACAAGGAATCCGGGAAAAGTGTATTTCATTTTGCTAAGTTACGATCATTATTTCTATATTTGCACCCTCAAAAAAATCAGTTTCTTTTATCATATATTTAATCGCGTAGATATGCAGAATAAGGGTGCGATCAAGTTCTTTGCCATAGCGTTTGCCTTGGTATGCGGATTCCAGCTGTCATTCACCTTCTTTACCCGTTCGGTGGAAGGGAAAGCCGACAAATATGCACACAGCCAGGTTGCCATGGATTTGGCAAAGTCCCTCTCTGACGGAGATGTCCTGAAGGAAACTTTCCTGATGGACTCCATCGCTAAATTCAGGGAAAGGTATTACCTCGACTCCATGTCGAACCAGGTGATTTACAATATTTTAGTAAGAAAATACACCTATAAGGACTGTAAGGAAAGGGAAATTAACCTGGGTCTTGACCTGAAAGGGGGGATGAATGTGACCATGGAAATATCCGTGGTGGATATCATCAAGGCACTGGCAGATCACAGCACCAATCCCACGTTTGTGAAGGCCATCGACCTGGCCAACCAGAAATTCAAGACAAGCCAGAAGGACTATGTGACCCTGTTCGCAGAGTCATTCACGGAGGTTGATCCGAACGCCAAGCTTGCGGCCATTTTTTCCACGATTGAACTGAAGGACAGGATTGGCCCGAAATCGACCAATGAAGAAGTGATCGAGGTACTCAGGGAAGAAACCGAAGGGGCCATTGACCGTACCTTCAATATCCTTCGTACACGTATCGACCGTTTTGGGGTCACCCAGCCCAACATTCAGCGTTTGCAGACGGCAGGCCGTATCCTGATTGAGCTGCCGGGCATCAAGGAACCGGAGCGTGTGAGGAAACTGCTGCAGGGAACCGCCAACCTGGAGTTCTGGGAAACATATGAATTTGCTGAACTGACTTCTTATTTTACCGAGGCCAACAAACGGCTCGCTGAGAGGATAGGCCCCGGCGGGGAAATCCTTGACATTGCCGGCGACAGCCTGCAGTCCGATACCACCGCGGTTGAAACGGCTGTTGCAGAAACAGATACAACCAAAGAGACCAAAACAGACACGGCATCCGCCTCCTTGCTGGACCAGATCAAAGACACCACTAAGAAAGGTGATCAGGCTGCCGAACAGGAAAGTTTCCAGGAATTTGCAAAGAAAAACCCCCTGTATGCTTACCTTACCCTGAACCTTACCCGGAATGAGCAAGGGCAGTATTTTCCGGGACAAGGTCCGCTCTGCGGCTTTTCAGCCATCAAAGACACGGCCAGAGTTAATGCCCTGCTGAAAGCCACAGCCGGCATTTTCCCGAGAAATCTCAGGCTGCACTGGACTGTCAAACCGGAGAAGAGCCAGCCGGATATCCTGCAACTGATCGCGCTCAGGGTTACTTCCAGGGACGGCACGGCTCCCCTCAGCGGCGATGTGATTGTGGATGCCCGCCAGGACTACAGCCAGACCGGCAATGTGGAGATCACAATGTCGATGAACACCGAAGGTGGTCGTACCTGGGCCAGGCTGACAGCCGACAACGTCGGAAAATCCGTGGCCATCGTCCTCGATGACCTCGTATATTCCTATCCCAGAGTCAACGAAGAAATCCCCAACGGCCGTTCATCCATCAGCGGAAACTTCACGGTTGAGGAAGCCAAAGACCTTGCCAACATCCTGAAAGCCGGCAAGCTGCCCGCACCCGCCAGGATCGTCCAGGAAGATATCGTAGGCCCCAGTCTTGGTAAAGAAGCCATCCAGGCCGGTATGTTCTCCTTTATCATCGCCTTTGTCCTGGTACTCCTCTACATGTTCCTGTATTACAACAAAGCAGGTCTTGTTGCCGATACCGCCCTGCTGGTCAATGTCTTCTTCTTGCTGGGTATCCTTGCCTCGCTCGGTGCCGTGCTTACCCTGCCTGGTATTGCCGGTATCGTGCTCACCATGGGTATGGCGGTCGACGCCAACGTGATCATTTACGAACGTGTCAGGGAAGAGATCAGGGCAGGAAAAGGCATGCGGCTGGCTATCGCCGACGGGTATAAACATGCCTATTCCGCCATCATCGACAGCAACGTGACCACCATCATGACGGGGATCATCCTGTATGTCTTCGGCTCCGGTCCCATCCAGGGATTCGCCACTACCCTGATCATCGGTCTGGCTTCCTCACTCTTCACGGCCATCTTCCTCTCCCGTATCATTTTTGAATGGATGCTTGACCATAACAAACCCATCCGCTTCTGGAATGAAGTCACCAAAAACTGGTTCACCAACCTGCATTTTGATTTCGTCAGTGTCAGGAAAAAACTCTATATCGTTTCACTGATCGTGATCGGTTTGGGTGTGCTTTCCCTTGCAATACGCGGTGTGGTTCCCGGTGTCGACTTTACGGGAGGCCGTTCGTATATCGTCCGTTTCGACCAGAACGTGAAGACCAATGAAATCAGGACAGCCCTGACAAAAAGCATAGGCGAAACTCCGGAAGTCAAAACCTTCGGCCCCGACAACCAGATCAGGGTGACTACCAAGTACATGATTGATGATAACAGTCCCGAAGTGGACTCCATCATCGACCTGAAACTTTTTGACGGGCTCAGGGAGTTTTACAAAGAACCCATCACTTTAAAAGAATTTGCCTCCAATGACGAAGCCAAACTCATCGGGAAACTCAGTTCACAGAAAGTCGGTCCCACCATCGCCAAAGACATCAGGATTGCAGCCATTTACTCTGTGATTTTTGCCCTGCTTGCCATTTTTATCTACATTGCCATCCGGTTCAGAAGGTGGCAGTGGGGATTGGGCGGTGTTACCTCACTTTTCCACGACTCGATTATCGCTTTCTCGCTCTACTCATGGTTCTACGGTATCGTCCCCTTTACCCTTGAAGTTGACCAGTCGATGATCGCAGCCATCCTGACCATTATCGGTTTCTCCATCAACGATACGGTGATCATCTTCGACAGGATCCGCGAATACAGGAACCTTTATCCGAAGCGGGATCTGGCCACCAATATCAACGACGCCATCAACCATACCCTTGGCCGGACCGTCAATACCTCCGGGACTGTTCTGACTGTGCTGCTTGCCATGCTGATCTTCGGCGGGGAGATCATCCGCGGGATGAACTTCACCCTCTTTATCGGTATGGCCATCGGTACCTATTCCTCCATTTTCAACGCCACCCCTGTCGCCTATGATCTTATCATGTGGCGCGAACGCGTAAAGGAGAAAAAACTGGCCAGACGGAAAGAAAAGAAATAAGCCCGGATTATCCGCAAGACTTTCCCGGGAAAGCGCGTATTTTTGCAGCGAAATTCCCGGACCCGGTGATGCTTTTATTTTTTGATATCAGCGGAGGAGAGCTCCTCGTCATCCTGGTGGTTGCCTTTCTGGTGTTTGGTCCCAGGCGGATGCCCGAAATCGCAAGGCATATCGGCAAAGGCATGAATGATCTGAAGAAGGTTACCAGCGACATAACACGTGAGTTCCGGGACGGCACGGCGGATATCAGGAAAGAGATCAGCCAGGAAACGACCAGGATCGCAGCGGAAGGCAGGAAACTGAAGGAGGAGATTCTCAGCGGTCCTTCCGATATCGGTACAGCAGCCTCAGAAATACTTTCCACTCCCACACCTGACGATGCGGATGCGCCCCCTGAAGCTACCGGCTCGCAAGCTGCCGCAGAAGATGGTACCCGGGAAAGCACTGAACCAGATTCCGCCGGACAACCCCTCAAATAAAAGCCTGTCTCCTATCAGGCCGTTATCTGCCCGGCAAAATCCTGAGCATTTAATTTTTTAAAGTTTGAGGATATTTCATAATTTAGCCGTTTTTATTGCCTTAAAGTTCAATCACTATGAAGCTTCTTAGGAGTCTCCTGCCTCTTCTTTTCATGGGTGTACTTATTTCTCAGCCCGTTGATGCACAGCAGAAAAGGAATTACACACAGGAAGCCGACCAGGCTTTCGACGATAAAATGTTCAACCTGGCCATTGAGAAATACCAGAAAGCCTATTCAAAAGTCAAACGCAACAATGTGGAGAAGAACAGGATATTGTTCCAGATCGCCGAATGTTACCGTTTGACAAACAACTGGAAAAAAGCGGAAAGCCAGTACAAACGACTCGACAAGATCAGTTACTGGAAGGTAAACCCACTGGCAACGCTTTATTATGCCGACGCACTCAAGATAAACGAGAAGTATGAAGATGCCATCCTGCTTTACACCAAATACAGCGAAATCGCTCCCAACGACAAGCGGGGGATGATCGGCATCGAATCCTGCAAGATGGCACAGCAGTGGAAGGATAATCCCACCCGCTATGCCATCAATCCCCAGGACGACACCAAGAAAGAACTGAATGCATGGAAAACGGTCAATTCTTCGGAGGATGACTTCTCTCCCATCATTGCAGACGATAAAGGCAAATCCCTGTTGTTCACCTCATCCAGGGAAAATTCCACAGGCAACCGTATCGATGACTGGACAGGGCAGAATTTTTCCGATCTGTACATCTCATACAGCAGTGCCAAAGGCGACTGGAGTACGCCCATCCCCATAGACGACCAGGGTATCGTCAACACCGAAGGCAATGACGGTACTGCCACTTTTAATGCCAAGTACAACGTGATGTATTTCACCCGTTGCGGTTATGAGAAGAAAAAAGTGATGGGATGCCAGATCTTCAGGACTGAAAAGAAGGGCAAAGTATGGAGTGAGCCGGAGAACGTAAAACTGGGCGTTGACTCCACAAAAATATACGGTCATCCCACGATTTCAGGGGATGAGCTTACCATGTATTTCGCATCCGACATGGACGGCGGTTATGGTGGTAAAGACATCTGGGTAGCTACCAGGGCGCGGAAAAACAAGGATTTTGAAAATCCGCGCAACCTGGGACCCACGGTAAATACACCCGGCGACGAAATGTTCCCCTACCTGAGATCCGACAGCCTTTTGTATTTCGCCTCCAATTACCATCCCGGCATGGGCGGCCTGGATATCTTCAAAACGGTGAAAAACGGAAATCAGTGGGGTACTCCCGAGAATATGAAATCGCCCGTCAATTCCAATGCGGATGACTTCGGCATTACTTTCTTCCCGAACAATCCCGAAGAAAAAGGCTATATCAGCTCTAACCGCAGAATGAAGGGCGTGAAAGGCGGTGACGACATATACTCCTTCCTGAAAATTCCACTGGTCTTCACCCTGCAGGGCGTGGTCAGGGACGACAGAACCCTGCAACCCATCAGGGGAGCAGGAATCAAAATGGTAGGCTCCGACGGAACATCCATTGAGATTAAAACCGACAACAAAGGCTTTTACAGTTTCGATAAAACCCAGGTGCTGCCGGAAACATCCTATGAACTCACGGTGACCAAAGAAGGATATTTTTCCGACAAAGGCAGAGAGACCACCGTCGGACTGGAACAAAGCAAGGACTTCGTCATCGACTTCGTGCTGATCCCCATCCCGGTGAAACCCATCGTACTGCCTGAAATCCTGTACGATTTGGCCAAATGGGATCTGAAACCGCAATACCAGGATTCTCTCCAGGGTCTGATCACCATTCTGGAAGCCAATCCCAATCTTACCATCGAGCTTGCATCGCATACCGATATCAGGGCTTCAGACCAATACAACGACACCCTTTCACAGAAACGAGCCCAGAGCGTGGTGGATTACCTGATCGCAAGGGGCATCGATCCCGACAGGCTCGTTGCGAAGGGTTACGGGGAAAAGGTGCCGAGAACCATGACCAAATCCATGGAACGCGAAGGATATGTTTTCAACGAAGGGGAAGTACTCACGGAAGAGTATATTAACAAGCTTCCAAACAAAGCCATACAGGAAGCAGCCCACCAACTGAACAGGCGTACGGAGTTTTCGGTACTCAGCATGAACTTTGTTCCCAAACCGAAAATTGATACCACTGCAGTCTCGAGAACCGTCAATATCAAAGTGGTAACTGATCCGAACCTGAATTTCATCCCCATCACACCCGGTGAAAAAGACCTCTTTGAAGGAGAGATCTTCCTCAATGATTTTGCCGACGTATTCACTTACGAAAAAGCTGTTACCGGGCTCAACATGACGCCCGACAAGGCCTTTGAACTGTTGCAGAAAGGGTTCGTAAGCCGCCCCGACTTCCTCGGCGACCAGACTAAGGTACTGCTCGAAGGCACCATTGCCGACAAGGCCCGCCTGGTGATCAAGAAGGTGAGAATCGGAAGAAATACGCTTGATAATGTGGAAGTTGTCGTTGCAAAGGACCTTAAATCACCGATCCGCTTAGGTGAAGAACTCCTGAAACGAATCGGGAACATCCAGATTGACAATGAAGGCCGGCGCCTGATCTTCCAGTAAGCTTTGACCCACCGGAGTTTCCGGGCATGGCAACGGCCCGGCCTCGTCAGAATCAATCCGGCAGATGACTGAAACAGGAAGATATCACAAACGCGGGGTTTCCACCGGAAAACAAGAGGTACACGATGCCCTGACGCATGTTGACAAAGGCCTGTATCCCGGAGCCTTCTGCAAAGTAATGCCCGACATGTTACACGGCGATCCGCTCTGGTGCACACTGATGCATGCCGACGGTGCGGGCACCAAATCATCACTGGCATACCTGTACTGGAAAGAAACCGGCGACCTTAGCGTCTGGAAAGGTATTGCACAGGATGCCATCGTCATGAATACCGACGACCTGCTGTGCGCCGGAGCCACAGGGCCCATGCTGCTGTCGTCCACCATCGGCAGGAATAAACACCTGATCCCAGGCGAAGTCATTCAAGCCATTATCCGTGGCACGGAAGAAATTCTTGAATGGATGCGCGGCCAGGGATTGTCCATTTACAGCACCGGCGGGGAAACGGCCGATGTGGGCGACCTGGTCAGAACCATGATCGTTGACTCCACTGTGGTTACCCGGATGAAACGCAGTGATATCATCGACAACAACAGGATCAGTCCCGGTGATGTCATTGTCGGCTTCTCCTCCGGCGGCCAGGCAAATTACGAATCCGTTTATAACTCCGGTATCGGAAGCAACGGCCTGACCTCGGCCAGGCATGAGATCCTCGATCACGTATACGCGTCCACATACCCGGAGAGTTACGATCCGAATACCCCGGAAGCCTATGTCTATTGCGGAAAGCACAGACTCACCGATCCGGCGGTGCATGGCCTGACGGTCGGACAATTATTATTGTCTCCCACCCGTACCTATGCGCCATTGCTCATACCGGCCCTGGAGATGTACAGATCGCAGATCCATGGTATGATTCATTGCAGCGGAGGAGGCCAGACAAAAGTGCTGCGTTTTCTGAACGGGGTCACTGTGGTTAAAGACAGGCTTTTCGACATTCCGCCCGTGTTCCGTATGATACAGCAGCAATCAGACACCTCCTGGGAAGAGATGTACCGGGTCTTCAACATGGGACACAGACTGGAATGCTATGTCCCTGAGGCCATTGCCGGTTCCCTCATCAGCCTTGCCGCCACTTACGGAATCGAAGCACGCGTAATCGGCTATTGCATCCCCTCCGAACGGCCCGGACTCAGGCTGATTACTCCCAACGGCACCCTCCAATACTCCTGATGCCTTTTTTTGTATCTTTGCAGCCTTTTCAGAGAGGAACGCACCTATGGATTTATTGGAAAAACTGGAGGCGCTGTACAAGCGGCAGGACGAAATTCAGCAACTGATGAATGAACCCGGCGTGATGAACGATATGAAGCGCTACATCCGGCTGAATAAAGACTATAAAGAACTGCAACCCGTGGTAGATGCCTACCTGAAGTATTCTACCGTCATCCGGCATATCGAATCGGCAAAGGAGGTCATGCTCACCGAGAAAGACGAGGAATTGCGCGATTATGCCAGGGAGGAATTCAACCAGTTGAACCTTGACCGGGAGAAACTGGAAGAAGACATCAGATTGTTGCTCGTACCTGCCGATCCCCAGGATTCAAAGAATGCCGTGGTAGAGATCAGGGCCGGCACGGGAGGTGACGAAGCCAGCCTGTTTGCCGGAGATCTGTTCAGGATGTACTCCCGCTATTGCGAAAACAAAGGATGGAAAGTTGAGTTGGTCAGTTATACCGAAGGGACAGTAGGCGGATTTAAGGAAGTGATCTTTGATGTGAAGGGCGACTATGTATACGGGCAGTTGAAATACGAATCCGGCGTTCACAGGGTGCAACGCATTCCCCAGACCGAGACACAGGGACGTATCCATACCTCAGCGGCTTCAGTGGTCGTTTTACCCGAAGCCGATGAGTTTGACGTGGAAATTAAACCCTCGGATGTAAGGAAGGATACATTCTGTTCTTCCGGACCCGGCGGACAATCGGTCAATACAACTTATTCGGCGGTCAGACTCACCCACCTGCCTACCGGCATTACGGTAAGCTGCCAGGACCAGAAGTCGCAGCTGAAGAACCTCGAACAGGCCATGACAGTGCTCAGGACAAGAATATTCGAACTGGAATACCAGAAATACCTGGATGAGATTTCATCCAAGCGCAAAACCATGGTTTCCACCGGCGACCGTTCGGCAAAGATCCGGACCTATAACTGGCCACAGAGCAGGATTACCGACCACAGGATCAATATGACCCTTTACAATCTGCCGGCGGTCATCGACGGAGACATCCAGGAACTGATTGATGCGCTCCAACTGGCAGAAAATGCCGAAAGACTCAAAGAGGCCGTGAACGCATAACCCCCTTATATGGACAGGAAAAAACTCATTCAGCTGATCCGGGAAAAAAAGTCCTTCCTGTGTATCGGCCTTGACAGCGATATGGACAAGATACCGGGGCACCTGCTCGGGGCAGAAGATCCTGTCTTCGAATTCAACCGCCAGATCATTGAGGCTACCCACGATCTGGCCGTGGCCTATAAACCCAATCTTGCCTTTTATGAATGCAGGGGTAGTGCCGGCTGGCAAAGCTTTGAAAAGACCATGGCCTTCCTGGCCACATTTAAAGAAGCGGTTTTCACCATTGCTGATGCAAAAAGGGGCGACATCGGCAATACGTCTGAGCAATACGCCAGAGCCTTTTTCGACCAGGCCGGTGCCGATGCCGTGACCGTAGCACCCTATATGGGTTCCGATTCGGTGAAACCTTTTCTGAAGTTCGAAGATAAGTGGGTCATCCTGCTGGCACTGACGTCGAATGAAGGGTCTAAGGACTTCCAGTTTCTTCAACTCAGGGAAACAGGCAGCGAACCATGCCTGTATGAGTCCGTCATCAGAAAATCAATGGCCTGGGGCGGACCGGATAATATGATGTATGTGGTGGGAGCCACCCGCGCCGAAGCACTTGAAAACATCCGCCGGATAATCCCTGAACATTTCCTGCTCATCCCCGGTGTAGGCGCCCAGGGTGGAAGCCTGAAGGAAGTGGCCATGCACGGCATGAACAAAGATTGCGGGCTGCTCGTAAACTCCTCACGCAATATTATCTTCGCCTCAGGTGAACATGATTTCGCATTGAAAGCCAGAGAACAGGCCCTGCTGATGCAGGAGGAAATGAAGCAAGTCCTCGAAACCAGGCGTCTGATCTGACCGTGTCCTGAAGAAATTCTCAGTCTATGATGGTGGTCCAGCCGTACTTGTCGGCTTCTTCTCCATACTGTATAGCCCTTATCCGGTTGTAAAGCATGGTGGATTTGGGCCCTGCCTTTCCTTCCCTGCAATATTCAAAGGTCTGACCTGAATCACGATCCACGATTTTTCCGATGGGTGATATCACGGCGGCAGTACCGCAGGCTCCAACCTCTTCAAATTCACCAAGTTCTTCAATATACACATGCCTCCTTTCCACTTTCATACCCATTTCTTCCGCCAGGGTCATCAGGCTTTTGTTTGTAATGGAAGGCAAAATGGAGGCCGAAAGCGGGGTTACGTAAGTATCGCCCTTGATGCCGAAGAAATTGGCAGGTCCTGCCTCATCAATGAATTTTTTCTCTTTGGCGTCGAGGAACAGTACCGTTGAAAAACCTTCACAGTGAGCCCTTTCACCTGCCCTGAGACTGGCGGCATAATTGCCTCCGACTTTGTACTGGCCGGTACCAAGCGGTGCAGCACGGTCATAATCCCTGGCAATCTGAACGGCCACCGGTTTAAAACCCTCCTTGAAATAGGGACCTACAGGCGTAGTAAATACAAGCAAACAATACTCCTTGGCAGGTTTAACCCCGACCTGGGCTCCTGTGCCGATCAGCAACGGCCTGATATACAGGGAAGCTCCTGTTCCATAGGGAGGAATAAAGCGCTTATTCAGCTGAACCGCCCTGATACATGCAGCGGTAAAGATTTCCTCGGGAACTTCCTGCATCATGACCCCATAGGCGGAACTGCGCATCCGCCTGGCGTTTTCTTCGATCCTGAAAACCCGGATTTTGCCATCGACACCCATAAACACCTTGAGGCCTTCAAATGCTTCCTGACCGTAATGCAGACAGGTGGCCGCAATGTGAATATTCATGTACTCTGAGTCAGAAACCTCCAGTTCACCCCATTGCTGGTTACGGTAATAACAGCGTACGTTGTAATCGGTTTTCAGGTAACCGAAAGGTAAATTTTTCCAATCAATCGTTTCCATATGATATAGTTTTTCTGAAGTGCCGGTGTAAGCTTGCTGTTTCGCAGGCTAAGTTATACAATTTTCCCGAAATGAGGCAAAAAAGCAATTATTCGCCCAGGGAACAGATGTTGGTCAGCAACTCCCGGATGCCGTTTCTTGCTGCTTCATGATCCGATCCGTCGTGATTGACCATGACCGCAAAAGTGATGATTCCATACCCCTCCTTGTCCACAAGACCCGCAAACGTCCTCACCGATTTCATATACCCGCTCTTTGCCCGCATGCTCCCCTTACAGGGCCCTTCGGGAAGGAATCTGCCCATATCGCCTTCATGCCCGGCCAGGTTCAGGGTTTGAATAAAGCCGGCTGCCGACCGGTCCGAAGCGATCAGCCGCATCATACCCGCAAGCTGAGCGGCACTCAGACGGTCAGACGGGGACAATCCGCTGCCATCCATGAAAGAAGCAGAGGTAAGATCTATACCGTGCCCGGTCCAGAAATCTTTTACTGCTTTAATCCCTGCGGCATAGCTGCCTGAACCGCCACGCTTCACTCCCAGGTATTTCAATAATGCCTCCGCGTACAAATTGATACTCTGCCCGTTGGTGAGGTCCACGATCTCCCGGAGTGCCGGAGAAACCAGTACACCAAGCGGTTTGCGCGCGTCTGAAACCGCGATACCCCTGTTCCGCAACTGCCGCGTGGTTAAAGGCGGATGCTGAATGTCAATATTATGTACGGCAAGATATTTATGTAGCTGCTGCGCACAGAAAAATGCCGGATCGGGAACGCTTCCCCTCACTGTGAAGGATGCCTTCCCTGCCGGTACACTGCCCGTGAGCCAGCGATGCATGTCGTAGGGCGCTCCGTAAATGATCACCTGATCACCCGATCCCGTGGCACCGGTAATAACATCATTTTCAATATCAAGCCCTTCAACGGGAGGATCAATACCAAGGAGGGCAGCCGGTGTACCGGGACCAGCACCCGGTCTGAACATCACCCTGATCTCATTGTCATGATAATTCAGTCCGCTGACCCCGCCACCATAATAATTCCCCATATCCTCCCAAATCCAGGATGGCGGTATCAGATGCTGATCAAACACATCTGCATCCGCAATCACACCCCCCTCAATCCGCCTGATACCCGCCTGCCTGAGCATTTTTAACACTTCCCCCGCCACAGCATCGGCATGGTGCTCGGGGAATCTCCCGGAACCCAGGGTCGGATCCCCCCCGCCCCTGATAAAGAGGCTGCCGTCGAGAATGCTGTCATGCAGGTGTCCGTCGTATTCGATGAAGGTCTCAAAGCTGTAATCCGGTCCAAGAATCTTCCAGGCCGGATAAGTGACTGCAATTTTCATGGCAGACGCCGGAACAAGCTGTGCATCAGCATTTACTGAAGCTATAACATGACCATCTCCTGCCAGCACAACACAACTCCACAAAACCCCGCCGAAAACACTCGTATCAAGCCGGTCGATGGTCTGTTGCAGCACGTCCCGGCCTTGTGCATACAGCCCGCTTATACCGGCCGGTAACAGGATGCCCGTGCACAGACAGGCGAGGATGGTTTTTCTCAATGAATACCTCATCTCGTTCATTTTTCCGCAAAGATGGTGAATTCTTCCAGGATTTGCACCCTGAGCCAGGTTGATTGCCATTCTTAGGTTTTTGGTACCTTTGCCTTATGAAAACACTGTATCTCGTGAGGCATGCCAAGTCGGACTGGAACCAACCCGGTCAGAAAGACATTGACAGACCGCTGCTTCCCAAGGGAGTCAAACGTACCGACAAAGTCATCCAATACCTGCTGAAAAAACAGGTGATGCCGGACCTGATCCTTAGCAGTCCTGCCGTCAGGGCATTGTTGACAGCCAGGCAGATTGCATCCGGAATCGGCTATCCGGAGAAAAATATTCAGATCGAGAAGAACATTTACGCCTCCAGCGAAGACATGTTGCTCGACCTGATCTATGCGGCGGATGACCGCGTAGAAAGCATCATGATGGTCGGACATAACCCGGAAATGACCAATCTTGCAAATCTTTTCCTGCCCAGCCCGATTGAATGGCTGCCAACCACAGGCGTCGCCTCCCTGCTTTTCGAAACAGATAAATGGCATGAAATCGCGGCAGCTAAAACCCGCACCAACTTTTACATCTATCCGAAAGCCCTCGAATAAGAAGCGGCAAAGCCCGTTTTCACCACCCAAGATCCTTAACATGAAGCCTCAGTACAAATACAACAACAGGGAGATCAGCTGGTTACATTTCAATGAGCGATTGCTTCAGGAGGCTGAGGACAAGCAGGTTCCACTGCTTGAGCGAATCAATTTCCTTGGGATCTATTCAAACAACCTGGATGAGTTTTACAGGGTCAGGGTGGCAAGCCTGAACCGCATGCGCAGCCTGAGGCCGAAAGACCGGGCGCTCTTCGATTTCGACCCTGCCCGCCTGCTGAAAAAAATCAACGACCTGAGCAACGAACATCAGGAAAGGTTTCAGAACATCTACCAGAAACTCATCAAAGCCCTTGAAAAACACCATATCCACATTGTCAATGAAAAAGAACTGAGTGAGGAACAGGGACGTTTCGTCACTGAGTTTTTCCATAAGAAAGTCAGGAATAACCTGTTTCCCGTGATGCTCGACCAATCGCCCCTGGAATTCCCGCTCAAGGACAAGTCGATATACCTCGGTATCATGATGCAGCCGGCAGAAAAACATGGTAAAACAGTGATGGCCCTGATGAAGATTCCTGTCTCCAAGATTCCCCGCTTCATTGTGTTACCTTCCACGGATAAACGGCAGACCATCATTTTCCTCGACGATGTCATCCGTTACAAGCTCCGCGACGTGTTTTCCGTCTATGAATTTGAAACCATCGCCGCCTATACATTTAAAATTACCCGGGATGCCGAACTGGACATCGACAGCGATGCTTCCAAAAGTTTCTTGGAGATCATGGCAGAAAGCCTGAAGAAACGATCGCAGGGAAATCCCGTCCGCTTCGTTTATGACAGAGAGATGCCGGAATCACTGCTGAAAACCCTGACCCGGAAACTGCATATCAGCCGCCAGGACACCATCGTGGCCGGTGGCAGGTATCATAATTTCAAGGACCTGCTGAACTTTCCCCCTATCGGACCGCCCGGCCTGAGATATTCCCCCCTGCCACCCCTGCCCCACCCTGTCCTTCATCAAAAACGCAGTATCTTCAGCGTGATCCGGGAAAAAGACGTGATGCTGCATTTCCCTTACCAATCCTTCCGCTACATCATAGACCTGTTGCGCGAAGCCTCTATCGACCCCAATGTGAGGTCGATCCGTATGACCCTCTACCGCCTGGCCAAGGATTCCAACATCATCAATGCGTTGATCAATGCTGCCCGGAACGGTAAATCGGTGACCGTTTTTATGGAAGTTCAGGCCCGTTTTGATGAAGAAGCCAACATTCAGTATATCGAAATGCTTCAGGAAGAAGGTGTTCGTATCATCCGTGCCATACCCGGTTTCAAGGTACATGCCAAACTGCTGCTGATCAGGCGGAAAGAAGGCGCCAAAAGTGTGTATTACGCCAACCTGGCCACGGGTAATTTTAACGAGTCCACTGCAGAAATCTATGCAGACGACAGCCTTCTTACCTGTAATACAATGATTTGCGAGGATGTCCGTAAGGTTTTCGAACTGTTTGAAGCCAACTACAAACAGCATAAATTCAGTTCCCTCATCGTCTCCCCCTTTAAAATGAGGGATACCTTCATCAAACTGCTGAAAAACGAAATTCGCAACAAGAAAGAGGGAAAAGAGGCCTGGGCCGTCATCAAACTCAACAACATCACTGATATGCAAATTGCCGAAACGGTTTACCGGGCCGCTGAAGCAGGAGTTAAAATCACCATGATCGTAAGAGGTACCAGTGTTCTCGTGCCGAAAGTCAATAAACTCGGACACAACCTCAGTGTGTTCGGAGTCATCGACCGCTTTCTGGAACACTCCAGGGTTTTTGTTTTCGCTAATGACGGGAACCCCCTGTTTTACATCTCATCGGCCGACTGGATGGGACGCAATTTCGACAACCGGATAGAAACCGCCATTCCCATTTACGATCCGGGCATCCAGGCGGAACTGATGAGCATGCTTGAGATACAGATGGCTGATAACTGTAAGGCAAGGCTGGTGGGACTGATCAACGCCAACACATACCGCAGCACTCAGAATAAGAAAAAAATCAGGTCACAGTACGAGATATATAAACTGTTTTCGGAAAAACAAATAGAATCACAGGCATGATTACCTTGTCACGTGCACTGGATATTGTTTGCAGCCATCCTTTACAGACTGCTTCAGAAGCGATTCCACTCAACGAATGCCACCTTCGGGTGCTTGCAGAAGATGTTTCATCCGACCTCGACATCCCCCCTTTCGACAAATCGGCCATGGACGGCTTTGCCTGCCGCAGGGAAGATCTCACCGCCGACCTTGAAGTGACGGAAGAGATCCCTGCCGGCAAAATACCCTCAGGCACTATCGGTAAAAACCAGTGTGCCCGCATCATGACAGGCAGCATGCTGCCCCCGGGTGCCGATTGTGTGATCAAACTGGAAGATACGGCCACCCTTCCCGGCGGCAGCATCCGCTTTATTGCATCATATACCACAGATAACATATGCCTGAAAGGCGAGGATGTCCGCAAAGGAGACATTGTGCTCAACAAAGGCAGCCTGCTAAAGGCTCCGCATCTCGCAGTGCTTGCCTCCACCGGACATGTGTTGCCCAGGGTTTACCGGCAGCCGCGTATCTGTGTACTTTCCACCGGTGATGAGATCGTAGAACCCGATGTGACGCCTGCTGCTGCCCAGATCAGGAACAGCAATGCCGGACAGCTTATCGCCCAGGCAGCAGCTATGGGACTGAAGGCCTGCTATGCCGGGATTGCAGCGGACGAAGCGCATGAACTGAAAAAGAAAATTGAATTCGCCCTGCAGGACTGTGAACTTCTGCTGTTGACAGGAGGGGTCTCGGCAGGTGATTACGACCTTGTCCCCCTCATCCTTCAACAGATGGGATTCGATATCCATTTTCACAAGATCGCCGTTCAACCCGGAAATCCCACCCTTTTTGCCGGCAGTCAAAACAAAAGGGTATTCGGTTTGCCCGGAAATCCCGTATCTGCTTTCGTTCAGTTCGAATACCTTGTTAAGCCAATGCTGTATGCCAGCATGGGGCATCATTACAGGGCTTTGATTCAGCCCATGCCATTTGGCAACACATTTCGAAGAAGGAATGCAGGCAGAACCGCCCTGATCCCGGTCATCACCGCTGAAGGAAAAGCCTGGCCCGTGGAATATCACGGCTCAGCCCATATCCACGCCTATGTGCATGCTACAGGAATAGTGGAACTTGAAACAGGGAAAACAAGTATTGAAACGGGAGAAACAGTTGATGTACGATTCCTTTGACAGGCATATCCATTACCTGCGTATTTCGGTGACCGACCGCTGCAACCTGCGATGCACCTATTGTATGCCTCCTGAAGGGGTCCGGCTGATCCACCACACACAGGTACTGTCTTATGAAGAGATCCTTGAGATTGCAGATATCGCTGTATCACTGGGATTTGATAAGATCAGGATCACCGGAGGGGAACCTCTCGTAAGGAAAGGTGTGGCCGGACTGGTCAGGATGCTTGCCGGATTAGACATCAGCGATCTCTCCATGACCACCAACGGCACGCTGCTGCGTCAGTACGCCGGCTCAATGAAAGAAGCCGGGCTGATGCGGATCAATGTAAGCCTCGACACTGTCGATCCACAGCGATATCGTGAGATCACCAGGGGCGGTGAAGTCCGGGATGTGCTGGATGGCATCGATGCGGCCCTTGATGCAGGGATCAGCCCCGTGAAGATCAACTGCGTGGTAAACGGTTCCACTGAAGGGAAAGATGCCGTGGAAGTCGCACATTATGCCGCAAACCGTGGACTCGAAGTCAGGTATATCCACCAAATGAACCTCAGTAAGGGTCATTTCGCCGTTGTGGAAGGCGGCGATGGCGGAGACTGCAGCAGGTGCAGCCGCCTGCGCCTTACGGCCAACGGACTGATCAAACCATGTCTCTTCGACGACCTGGCCTTTGATACCCGTACACTCGGAGCGCGTGAAGCCATCCGGCGGGCCGTGGAATATAAACCTGCCGGAGGAAGTATCAACTGTTCAGGGCACTTTTATAATATCGGAGGATAATCACATGAATGAACTATCGCATACCAATCCCCAGGGCAAAGCCAGGATGGTGGACGTGGGAAACAAAATCCCGGAGAACCGCAGCGCCATCGCAAGCGGATTTATCCGCCTCAAAGCCGAAACCCTGACCCTCATCGCTGAAAACCTCAATAAAAAAGGTGATGTCCTTGCCATTGCGGAAATTGCAGGCATACAGGCTGCCAAACAGACATCCGGACTCATCCCCCTTTGCCATCCCCTGCTGCTTTCCAAAATCAGTGTCACTTGCAATGTAGGTCAGAAGGGTATTACCGTCGTGGCCGAAGTCCGTTGCACCGGACAAACGGGAGTGGAAATGGAAGCCCTGACGGCTGTCAGCATTGCCCTGCTGACAATATATGACATGTGTAAGGCTGTTGACAAAGAGATGGTCATAGAAAACATCAGACTGCTGGAAAAGACAAAAGAACCCATCCATTGAACCCATGAACAATGCACGCAGCAGGGAGGTACGCATCCATTCCCTCAATCTTTCCGCCGCCAAAGGAACCTCCAAATCACCCGTTCCTTCCCTCAGCTTCACCCTCCGGGGCATTGAGGGAGATGCGCACGCCGGGCCCGGCAACCGTCAGGTAAGCCTGCTCGGGCTGGAAAGCATCCGGAAATTCGGAAAAGAAGCAAACAGAACATTCAATGCGGGCGATTTTGCTGAAAACATCACCACCGAAGGCATTGACCTTTACCTCTGTGCACCCCTCGACCGTTTCGTCCACGGCTCTCTGGTACTTGAAGTGACACAGATCGGGAAAAAATGTCATGGCGATCAGTGTGCCATTTTCCGGGAGGTTGGTAAATGTGTCATGCCCAGGGAGGGAATATTTACGCGGGTAGTGCACGAAGGAAAACTGGAAACCGGCCAAAGCCTGGTATATCAGCCCAAGACCTACCGTTACATGGTGATCACCCTGAGCGACCGGGCCAGTGCCGGTGATTATGAAGACCGGAGCGGACCCGCCATTGCTGCATTGTTTACGAATTTCTGCAAACAGCAATCGTGGCAGTGCGTTCAGGAAAAACACCTGATCCCCGACGATCCCGAATTACTGAAAAATATCCTGTTGATGGCCCGTGAAGATAAAACGGACTTTATTTTCACCACGGGAGGCACCGGTATCGGGCCAAGGGATTTCACACCCGATGTGGTGGAACCCATGCTCGACAAAGCGATGCCTGGGGTGATGGACTTTGTTCGTCTCAAATATGGCAGCGAGAAACCGAATGCGTTGCTTACCAGATCACTGGCAGGTGTAACGGGTCAGAGCCTGGTGTTCTGCCTTCCGGGTAGCGAACGGGCTGTAAGAGAATACATGGAGGAACTCATTCCGATGTTCCGCCACATGAAACATATGTTACACGGACTGGATCAGCACTAACCTGCCTGAATCCGTGTACTGCTGATGGCTACATCCCTGCCGGCCTTCAGTGCTTCAAGGTTGATCCGGATCACCTCTTCTCCTTTTCTGCCAAAGATGCTCCTGATGGCATCTTCCAGTTGTTCAAATGAAAAAGATAAAAAGGGAGCTGCAGCACCGAGTATCACCATATTGGCAGATTTGGCGGCTCCCAGATCACGTGCAATACCATCAGCATCGAGGGCCACATGATGGGGAACCTTCTCCAGCTCAGCCAGCACCTTTTCAATTTCAGGATAATTACGGATGTTAATGTAGGGTTTTATGTTGGTGATCAGCCAGCCTTCCGGCGACAGCATGGGAAGGTGCCTGAGGCTCTCCATGGGTTCCACCGCGATGATCATATCGGCAAGGCCCCTGGGGATCAGGTCGGAAAAAACGGGTTCATCGGATATCCTGAGGTTAGAGGAAACATCTCCGCCCCGCTGGCTCATTCCGTGCACTTCTGATTGTTTGAGGTACATGCCGCGTTTGATGGCAGCCATTCCGATAGTGGCAGCGATGGACAAAATGCCCTGACCACCCACACCAGCCAGGATAATATCTTTCTTCATCTTCAAAAAAACTTTTAAGTTGTATTGGCTGATTATAATTCTGCTTTTTTCGCCTTAATCTCTGATTTTTTACGCTTGGTGGCAGTCTGTATACACTCCCTGCGGGGAATGATCACGGAAACCCCCTGATATTCCAGTTCCTTCTTCATGATGGCAAGGTTTTCCTCATGGTATTTGGGGGACGGATTCAGCACGATGATGTGTGTGTCTTCCACACCCAGGCCTTTGCAAATAGCCTCTATCCGGCCCGTTGCGGCTGAAGGTTGCCCGCCGGTCATGGCCGTGGTCGCATTGTCGAGAATCAGCACCTTCACATTGCTGCCGTCGTTCACACAATCCAGCAGTCCGGTAATCCCCGAATGGGTGAAAGTGGAATCCCCTATCACCGCTACCGCAGGCGACAGTCCCACATCCGCAGCTCCTTTGGCCATGGTGATGGAGGCTCCCATGTCCACACAGGTATTGATGGCATCGAAAGGTTCAAGGGCACCCAGGGTATAACAGCCGATGTCGGAAAAGACTCTCCCCTTTGCATACTCAGTAAGTGCCTCATTAAGTGCATTATAAGTATAGATGTGCGGACATCCCCCGCAAAGTGAGGGGGGCCTTCCCACCACCACGTCGGGAACGGGGACTGACGGAACCTCGGCAAAGCCCAGGGCTTTGGCAACGATAGACGGATTAAGCTCCCCGTCTCTCGGGACAAAACCATCGAGCCGGCCATGGACGCTTTTCCCCCTGCTTAACATGCCCCTGAGCAATTCCTCGATCAAGGGGTGCCCGTCCTCCAGCACCAGGATTTCATCGCAGCTTTCGTACAGACGGGTGATATGGTTTTTTGGACAGGGATACATTCCTACCTTCACCAGCGGGTGGGGGACCTTGCCGCCCGGATAATTCTCCTTCAGGTAGTTGTAGGCGATGCCGCAGGCGATGATTCCGAGCCTGGTATCCGGCCCGTCCTCATATGAATTGAAACCGCTGACTTCCGATTCCCTTTCGAATTCAGGAAATTGTCCGAGCAGCTTTTTATACTGCCGACGGGCGTTCACAGGAAGCAGAATAAACTGTCTGTGGTTGGCCGGCAGGCTCAGCGGGTTTTGTTCCCGCGATTCACTGCGCGCCACGCCGGCCCTTGAATGAGCGAGACGGGTAGTCAACCTCATCAATACAGGGACACCATACTTTTCCGAAAAGTCGAAGGCGAAGCGGGTCATGTCGTATGCTTCCTGCTGGTTGGCCGGCTCAAGGATCGGCAGCAAAGCAAACTTTCCGTAGCATCGGGAATCCTGCTCATTCTGGGAAGAATGCATGGAAGGATCATCGCATGCTACAAACAACAGGCCTCCGTTTGCCCCGGTTATGGCAGAATTCATAAACGGATCTGCAGCCACATTCAGACCCACATGCTTCATAGCCGTCATGGCCCGCTTGCCGGCATAGGAAACACCAAGGGCAGCTTCCATCGCTGTCTTTTCATTGGCCACCCATGAGGAAATAATTCCTTTCTCCTTCGCTTCTCTTGAATGATAGATATATTCATTGATCTCGGTGGAAGGGGTGCCGGGATAGGCATAAATGGCAGATAATCCGGCATCAATGGCAGCCTGGGCGATCGCTTCGTCACCCAGTAACAATAACTTTTGCATCGTTCAGATAGTATTAATGATAGTAAACTCCCGGAAACAAACCTAAGGATTTCTGCGAAGCTGTGCAAGGGAATTGACTGATTTAGAAAGATTCTAAATGCGCAAATAATCACTGCATGACACAACGCACCGAAAAGCCGAATTTTTTATCATTGGTCGATCCGGTGATACAACAGGAATTATAATACATCATATAGCTCCGTGCGTAAAAAGAGCAGCTTTCGCTTGAAGTCCACCAGTACCCAAATTCTCCAAGGCCAAAAAACACGCCCAGCAGGTTGCAGGTTCCTCCGGGCAGCGCCGTAAAACCGCTGCCATTGCTGCCTTCAGTGTTTGGTGTAATCCAGTGCACGGTTCCGCTTTCCTTGAGTTTGCCACCGGCACCGTTCTCACCCCCCAAAAAGGCAATCAGGGCTTTCCAGTCCTCATCAGTGGCCACCCGGAAGCCGGCAGGCGCCAATCCCCTGGGATCACTCACGGCAAAAAAATTATACAGCCTCCCGTAATCAGCCGCCATGTATTCACTATTCAGGTAATTGCAATACGCACCGCTCACCAGTCCAGCCCAGCCGCCAGACAAACTTACCATTGGGATGGGATCTCCATTGGCGTAAGTGGTGGTTTTCAGGTTCTCGACCAACCAGACCTGTGTCCCGATCCGAAGGGTGTGATAGAGATTCCCGTCCAGGTCGGTAACCGTGGCGGGAACATTGGCAAGCGGATCATCTTCCGCATCCTTCTTGCAAGCCGTGATGCACAAACAAACACACAGCAACATGAGAGCAAGAAGCTTCATCGTCCCGGCAAATCCCGGTGAATACCCGTAGAGGCTTCCTGAAGGTGCCATGGGATTCCTCCGTCAATTTGCACAAATATAATAAATTAAAACCCCGTTGTCAAGAGAGATTATACTGAATCTGAGTGAAAATGCGAAGCAATTTTCAGTTATCATCAGTGATACCGATGACGCTGAAAACACTTTATCCGCATTCCTGTGTGCTTTCGGTATAAAACCTTAGCGGGGAACCGAAAAATATTTTTCAAGCGCCTGACGCCGGTATGCAAAGATCTGCCTCACACGGCGATGCACAAAAATCCGGCCTGCAAGCCATCCGAAGAAAGACTTCCCGATATCGTAATACAAAATATCGGTCATCAATACCCCCTGTCCCTTTGGTTCAAAATGATGTTCATGATGCCAGATCCGGTAGGGTCCTTTTCGTTGTTCATCTATAAAGTATTTACCCTCAACAATATGGGTGATCTCTGTCCACCAGGTGAGGGATACCTTAAGCATGGGCTTCAGGCTGTATGTGATCATCAAACCCTCATACATGGAATCCGGCACTTCTGATGTGATCCTGAAGTCGAGACCTGGAGGGGTCACTGCATTGAGATTGGACGGGTTGCTGAAAAATTTCCAGGCGTGTTCGGGTGATACCGGAAGGTATTGTTGCTGTTTAAGGTAAGGCATAAAAATGATCAAGATGGTTGATAAACAAAGTCAGAATGAATGCTTCATCTCCTGCATGATTCAGGGCAAGATAGGAATTCGGTTAAACCTTCTGTAAGGTTCAGGCTAAGCGTTTACGGCACCGATACCCTGCATCGCCAGGGTAAAGCGGAATACTAAGATTTCAGGTTCAGGAGAACTTACTCGGCTGAACCTTTCTTTTTACTGCGCTTGGCCTTGGGATTAAAAGCCACCTTTTCCACCATGTCGGTAGTGATGCTCTTTGGCCGTTCGAGCGGGAAGCCGAGGGCACGGTCCCAGACGATGTTGGCACAAATGCCGATGGCACGTCCGATACCAAACATCACGGTATAAAAATCATATTCTCTGAGGCCGTAATGCCAGAGAACAGCTCCGGACTGAGCATCCACATTGGGCCAGGGATTTTTTGCCTTACCCTGTTCCAGCAGGATGGGCGGGACAACCTTATACAGCAGATCCACATACTTAAAGATGGGATCTTCGGGCAGGTGCTTCAGGGAGAACTCCCGCTGCAGCATGTAACGGGGATCGGTCTTGCGGAGCACCGCATGGCCGAAGCCGGGGACCACATGTCCGGCATTGAGGGTATCCCATACATATTGCCTCATCTCATCCTCAGTGGGAATTTTCCCTTCCATTTTATCATAAAGCTCGATCAGCCATCGCAGTACTTCCTGGTTGGCAAGACCGTGCAATGGTCCGGCCAGGCCGTTGATCATGGAAGCGATGCTCAGGTAAACATCAGCCAGAGAACTTGCCACCAGATGACCGGTATGGGCGCTCACATTACCGGCCTCATGATCGGCATGGATGATGAAATACAATCTCGAAACTTCGTCGAAGGGCTTTTCAAATCCCAGCATATGAGCAAAGTTGCTCCCGAAATCCAGGTTGGGATTCTGCTGTATCCGTTTTCCGTCACGGTAGAGTTTGGTATAAATGTAGGTTCCAATTTCCGGCAACTTGGCAAGCAGGTTCATGGCATCCTCATAGGTCGAATCCCAGTACTCCAGCTTGTTGATACCGCTTTTATACTTCTTGGCAAAGAAACTTTCCCGTTGCATGGTCATAATAGCAGACGACAGTATGGTCATCGGGTGACTGCAGCATGGCATGGCATCGATCACCTCGTAAACATAACGCGGCAGGATACGCCGTTTCTGGAATTCATCGAGCACCTCCTCCACTTCCTTCTCGGTGGGAATGTCTCCCGTAAGCAGCAGGTATACCAAGCCTTCCACATAAGGCATATCGGCTCCCGCCGGTTTTGGCAGTTTCTCGAATATCTCCGGGAGCGTATATCCCCGGTAGCGAATACCCTCAAAAGGGTCCAGATAAGAAATATCGGAAATCAGGCTTTTGATGCCTCTCATTCCGCCGATCACCTGGCTCACGGTGACCTCATCGATGATCACATCCCCGTATTCCTTCAGCAGCTTGTTGATGCGCGGGCGTTGTGCCTCGATCTTATCATGCAGTTTATCCTTCAAACGTGACATAGCACTTACATTATTTATTGGTTATCATTCATAACTTTTTCAACAACAGCGTCACCAAAGCCGGAACAACCCAGTTTAACGGCTCCTTCCATCAGGCGGTGAAAATCATAGGTAACAGTCTTTGCCTGAATGGCGGCTTCCATGCCACGGTAAACCAGGTCGGCAGCTTCCTGCCAGCCAAGGTATTCGAACATCAGGGCTCCGGAAAGGATGACGGAGCCGGGATTGACCATGTCGAGACCGGCATACTTGGGTGCCGTGCCATGCGTGGCTTCAAAAATGGCATAGCCATTCTGGAAATTGATGTTGGCCCCGGGAGCGATACCAATGCCGCCCACCATGGCAGCCAGCGCATCGCTGATATAGTCGCCGTTCAGGTTCAGCGTGGCAATCACACTGTACTCCTTAGGCCGGGTAAGGATCTGCTGCAGAAAGGCATCGGCAATCACATCCTTGATGATCAGCCTGCCTTCATCCTCAGCTTGCTTCATGGCAAGTTCAGCCTTGTCCTTTCCCTCCTTCTCCGCAATCCTGTCGTAAGCTGCCCAGGTAAAGGTCTTACCCGGAAATTCCCTTTCAGCCAGTGCATACCCCCAGTTCTTAAATGCACCCTCCGTAAACTTCATAATGTTCCCCTTATGGACCAGGGTCACCGAAGGAAGCTTCCGGCGCAGGGCATATTCAATGGCAGCCCTGACCAGCCGCTCCGTTCCTTCAAGCGACACCGGTTTGATCCCCAGTGAAGTGGTCTCAGGAAAACGGATCTTCCTGACACCCATCTCTGTTATCAGGAAATGTTTCAGCTTGTCGTTCTGAGGGTCGCCGTGCATATATTCAATGCCGGCGTAAATATCCTCCGTATTTTCCCGGAAGATGTGCATATCAACCCATTCCGGATGTTTCACCGGTGAGGGAACGCCATTGAAATATCTTACCGGCCGCAGGCATACGTAAAGGTCAAGCTCCTGGCGAAGCGCAACGTTCAGGGAACGGATGCCGCCGCCGATGGGCGTGGTCAGAGGACCTTTGATCCCGACAATATGATCGCGGAAAGCCTGAAGGCTTTCCTCCGGCAACCAGGAGCCTGTCCGTTCATAAGCCTTCTCCCCTGCCAGTACCTCCTTCCAGATGATCTTCCGCCTGCCCGCATAAGCCTTCATGACAGCAGCATCGAAAACCTTTACCGATGCCCGCCAGATATCGGGCCCGGTACCGTCCCCTTCAATAAAAGGAATAACCGGATAATCAGGCACATGAAGCCTGCCTGCCACCATACTGATCTTTTGTCCTTCCATGTCTGTTTAATAGTAAAAGTTTAGTTGTGAACAATCTTGTCACGGAAAACCATCGTTTTTCTTATGCAAAGATACACATATTTGAATATACAGCTATTTCAAGAGAAAAAACGGCAGGCATTCCACTCGTAAAAAGTAACACTTTATTAACATCTTGGTTCAGGCAAAATAAAAAAACATTCAGGCTCTTTCATATTTCCGGGAACACAGCCATTCAAAATATCCCCTACTTTTGCAGGCTTGAATAAAAAACCCGGCAGATGCATCAACACATCGACAGAATGACACGCAACTCATTAATTTTCATAATTATAATTATCGCACAATCTGCGGTCCACTCCCAGGTCCCGTCTGTTTCCTGGGCAAAAAGAGCAGGTGGCAGCGGCAATGAGTGCGCCTATTCCGTTTATACGGACAACAGTGGCAAGCGGTATATCTGCGGCGCCTATACCAGTCCTTCGCTCAGCTTTGGAGCGTTGACGGTGTATAATTACGGGGGAGCAGACCTGTTTGTAGCGGCATTTGACACTTCAGGGGAAGTGCTCTGGCTTTTCGGCGCAGGAGCCGAAGGGAACGAAGAAGCATACAGTATCAGCGGTGACGGCAACGGGAAGATCAGTATCTGCGGATATTTTACCAGTGCTTCCTTCTCAATGGGAACCTATACCCTGGCCAATGCCGCCGCAACCTACACTGACATCTTTACCGCGGTTTTCGATAACCAGGGCAGCGTCATATGGGCCTCATCAGCCGGAGGCGCGCTGAACGATGAAGCATACGCCGTTTCGATGAACGATGCCGGAGAAACGGTGATCACCGGGTATTTCGGGAGCAACAGCATTCAGTTTGGCTCTCAGACCTACACGAATGCATCGCCTGGTTACAGCGACTTCTTCCTTGTCAGCTACGACCTTAACGGAAATGTTCAGTGGAGTTCCCATGCAGGCAACGACTATGGAGAAGCCGGTTATGGGGTATGTTACGATCCTCAGGGCAATATTCTGGTGACCGGCGGATTCGGAAGTACCACACTCACTTTCGGCAGCAACAGCCTGGTAAACCAGGGATGGGCCAACCTCTTCCTGGTAAAGTACACGGCTTCCGGTGCTGTTACCTGGGCCCGGAGTGCCGGTGGCAGCAATACCGACGAAGCCTACAGGATATGCACCGACCAGAATGGCAACATCTACCAGGCAGGCTATTTCACCAGTGCAAGCATACAATTCAACAGTACGACGCTCCAGAACAGTACTTCCGGAACGAGTGATGTATTCATCACAAAATACAACAGCAACGGAATTGCAGAATGGGCTTTGCAGGCCGGCGGAACGGCATGGGATGCTCCCTATGCCATACGCTGCGACAACAACAACAAGCTTTATGTTACGGGTTCCTTCAGCAGTATTGCTATGCAGGCAGGAAATACCACGCTGAACAATGCAGGCAACAGTGATGTATTCCTGCTGAAGATCAATACGGATAATTTTGAATGGGCACGGTCGTTCGGTAACAGCGGCTACGAGGAGGGTTTCGGGCTTGGCCTGGATTCCGGAGGCAAGTTGTTGCTTTGCGGATATTTTTCAGGTGATGCATTTAGCCCGGGCACAGCAATGTTGTATAATCCGACACCCGGCACCAACGAACTCTTCCTTACCGAAACCGATGCGGCAGGCACTCCCCTCGGATCTCTGCGCGGCATGGGTGGTGGCCCTGATGAAAATCTGGCCATGCTTACCGACGGAGCGGCCAATATCGTTACGGCCGGATATTTTTCCAGCCCTTCCATCACTTTCGGTAACATAAGCCTGCATAACGCCAGACCCGGCACCTCGGATGTTTTCCTTGTAAAATATGACTCCCTTGGCAGTGTGCTCTGGGCCGACAGTGCCGGCGGAACGGGCTGGGAAGCTGTCTATGATCTTACACATGACATAAATGGAAATATATATGCATCCGGAGCATACACCAGCGACAGCCTGGCTTTTGGAAGCCACGTCATTCACAATGCCGGGGCATCCGATATTTTTGTAGCGGGATACAATCCTTCGGGAACAGCAGCATGGGCAAAGTGCTTCGGAAGTACGGGAGATGAAGAAGCTTATGCACTCTGCAGTAATCCGGACGGGGACTTATACATCAGCGGCTATTTCAGCGGGCCGGAACTGCTCCTGGATAACTTCACACTTACCAACAGCAATCCGGGAAGCAACGATATTTTCCTGGCAAAACTGAACGCCGCCGGAGATGTCATCTGGGCTGTTTCATTTGGCGGAAGCGGAAACGAAACCGTTTATGACTGTCTACGCAGCAATGGAAACGGGATCATCGTCTGCGGTGCATTTACCAGTCCCACCTTAGCTTTCGGCACTTACCAGCTTTCTAATGCCGGCGCCTCAGATGCATTCATCGCAAGCCTTGATGAAAACAGCAATGTCCTCTGGGCTGCAAGCCTTGGAGGACCAGGGAACGAAGAAGCCGCAGCCATGGCTGCTGAGGCAGATGGTTCCGTCATCACCGGAGGTTATTTCAGCAGCCCGGAACTGATTACCCCGGTCCAGAATATCCAAAACGCCGGCAGCGGAACCAACGACGCTTTCCTGTTGAAATACAGCCCCGGCGGTACCCTGACGCGAGCCACCGGCATGGGCTCCACAGGAAATGAAGGTATTAACAGCCTGGTAATCACCACCGGACAGCATCTCGTCCTGACAGGCGGTTTCGACAGCCCCGGCTGGACCATCGGAAACCAGACCCTCAGCCACCAGGGGATGGGAGACCTTTTCATTATCTGCCTCGACAGCCTGTGGAACTTGAGTTGGGTTATGGAGACCGGTGGCAGCGGAACTGAAATTCCATACGACCTCCGGACCGATACCCATGGAAACCTCTACCTGGCCGGAAGTTTCTCCAGTCCCGAACTTGTATCCGGCTCACAGGAACTGCAAAACGCAGGTTCCTTCGATGCCTTGCTCATCAATGTGCATCATGGTATACCCCTCGCAATCCCGGCAGATGAAACACAGCTGTCGATGCCCTACCCGAATCCCTGCGCCGGCACAGTCATCCTGCCGTTGTCAGCTCCCTGCCGGCAAGTAAGCATTTACAGGACCGATGGCAGCTTTTACCGGACCTTGCAGGTTTTACCCGGAACAAATGAACTGCGGATGGAACTTCCGGCCGGCACATACCTGATAAGACCCGATACGGAAAACCATCCGCAGGTTTTCAGGCTTGTGGTAGTCCGCTGACCATTCATTCCCGAAGGATGAACGAGCCTTCACAGCCATTTTGTCAGCATCAGGCCGGTGGCACATCCTTTGCGTCGCAACGGGCTGTTTAAATACCGGATGCCATGCAAAAAGGAAAAATCAACGTACAGACAGAAAACATCTTCCCTATTATCAAGAAATTTCTCTACTCTGAACATGAAATCTTTTTGAGGGAGCTGATATCCAATGCCGTCGATGCGACCCGCAAACTGCAAACCCTCGCCTCACTCGGAGAATTCAAGGGAGAAACAGGTGATCTCACCATAGAAGTATCACTCGACACCAAGACCAAAACACTGGTAATCAGTGACAAAGGTATCGGCATGACCACCGAGGAGATCGATAAATACATCAACCAGATCGCCTTTTCCAGTGCGGAAGATTTCATCAAAAAATACAAAGGCAAAGCGGCCGATGAGCAAAACGGCCTGATCGGTCATTTCGGACTGGGTTTTTATTCCAGTTTCATGGTCTCGAAACAGGTGGAGATCATCAGCAAATCATACAAAAAAGGGCCCGGAAGCAAGGCTGTCCGCTGGGTTTGCGACGGAAGTCCGGAATATGCCATGGACGACCACGACCGCAAAGAACGGGGCACGGAAGTAATCCTGCATCTGGCGGATGACTCCCTGGAATTCAATGATGAACACAAGATTCTGGACCTGCTGAAAAAATACTGCAAGTTCCTGCCGGTTCCCATCCGTTTCGGCAATGAGAAGCGTTGGGAAGATGCTGAAGGCGAAACTGACAAAGATGGCAAACCCGTTCGCAGGGAGGTGGAGTTTCCACGTATCATTAATAATATCAATCCTTTGTGGAAACAGAAGCCCGCCGATCTGAAAGATGAGGATTACAAAAAGTTTTACCGTGAGCTTTATCCTTACACTTTCGAGGAACCCCTGTTCCAGATACATCTGAATGTGGACTATCCGTTCAATCTGACGGGGATACTGTATTTTCCGAAAGTCAAGAAGTACGTGGACATGCAGAAGAATAAGATCCAGCTCTACTGCAACCAGGTTTACGTGACCGATTCAGTAGAAGGCATTGTACCGGATTTCCTTACGCTGCTGCACGGGGTGATCGACTCCCCTGACATCCCGCTGAATGTGTCGCGCAGCTATCTCCAGAGTGATTCGAATGTGAAAAAGATTTCAAATCATATCACCAAGAAAGTAGCCGACAAACTGGAGGATCTGTTTAAAAACAGCCGGGAAGATTTTGAGAAGAAATGGGATGACATCCGCGTATTCATCGAATATGGGATTGTTACCGAACAGGACTTCTATGAGCGGGCAAAAAAATTCTGCCTGCTGAAGAACACGGAAGGGAATTATTTCACCCTGGATGAATACCAAAAGAAGGTGGAGGCTGTGCAGACAGACAAAGACAAACAGCTTATATACCTCTATACCACGCAGCAGGAAGAACAGCATGCCTATATCGGAGCTGCCCGGGAAAGGGGGTATGATGTGCTGCTGATGGACGGGCCGCTGGACAATCATTTTGTAAACGCGCTGGAATCCAGGCTGGAGAAGACCCATTTCAAGCGGGTGGATGCCGAGGTGACGGAAAAACTGATTCCGAAAGAGGAAGCCCTTCCCTCCAAACTCAGCACTGAGGAGCAGGACAGCCTGAAGCCCCTTTTTGAAGATGTTGCAGGAAAAGACAAATATCATGTGCAATTCGAAGCGCTCTCCGAGACAGATTTGCCTGTCATGATCACCCAGCCCGAATTCATGAGAAGGATGAAAGACATGGCAGCCCTGGGAGGGGGCATGAATTACTGGGGTGAGATGCCGGAAAGCCTTAACCTGGTGATAAACAGCAACCATCCGGCGATCGGCCAGCTGCTTCAGGTGGAATCCGCAGAGGAAAAGACCGGCCGTATCAGGCAACTGACCGATCTGGCGCTGTTGTCACAAAATATGCTCAGGGGGGAAGAACTGACAAAATTCATCAGCCGGAGCATAGAACTTTTAAAATAAATTACATTTGTTCACAGAGACACAATACAAACAGCATTTAATAATCCAACATTATGAGAAGCACGATCGTAACAATAGGAGTCATACTGGTACTCCTGGTTATCCTGGTACTGTCCGGGGTAAGTACATATAACGGACTGGTTTCCAGAGAAGAAGGCGTTAGCGCACAATGGGCTCAGGTAGAGAATGTGTATCAGCGGCGCGCCGACCTGATCCCCAACCTTGTAGAGACAGTGAAAGGGTATGCCAATTTTGAAAGGCAAACCCTGACTGAAGTGATTGAAGCCAGGGCCAAAGCCACCTCGGTCACTGTCAATCCAGAAAATCTCAATGCAGAGAGTCTCAAGCAGTTCCAGGAGAGCCAGAACGGGCTGAGCTCGGCATTGGCGCGGCTGATGGTGGTGGTGGAACGCTACCCCGACCTGAAGGCCAACCAGAACTTCCTCGAACTGCAGTCGCAACTGGAAGGAACGGAAAACAGGATCAGTGTGGAACGGAAGAAATTCAACGAAACGGCACAGTCCTACAATACATACATCAGGAAATTCCCAAAAAACATTTTTGCCGGGATGTTCGGCTTCGACAAGAAGGCTTATTTCGAGGCCGAGCAGGGCGCAGAGAAGGCACCTGATGTGAAGTTCTGACAGGGAGCCTTTCACAAAAGTCATGCTGAGAAGAAGTCGAAGCATCGTCTCTTTCTGGAAACAGTTCCCGGAGGGCAGCCGGTTTAGCAGTTTATTCGTTTAGAAGTTTAGTCAATAGTTTAAAGTTAAAGGTCTGATGTTTAATGAGTTCTGGCCGTCATGCTGAAGCGTAGTAGAAGCATCGTCTCTTGCTGGAAACAGTTCCCGGAGGGCAGCCGGTTTAGCAGTTTATTCGTTTAGAAGTTTAGTCAATAGTTTAAAGTTTAAGGTCTGATTTTTAATGAGTTCTGGCCGTCATGCTGAGCGTAGTCGAAGCAATAACCTTGTTTTAATTTGTTTAACACCTTAATCCTCAACCCTATGCCATCAGCCAGGAAGTTCTTCAGCGAACAGCAGCAGGAAGACATCCGCCAGGCAATCATGGATGCTGAACTTGATACCTCGGGTGAGATCCGTGTGCATATTGAAAAATCCTGTACCGGCGATCCCTACGAACGGGCTGTATGGCTTTTTCACAGGCTCGGGATGCAAAAGACAGCGGCGCGCAACGCTGTTCTTTTTTACCTGGGAGTGGAGAACAGAAAGTTTGCAGTGGTGGGTGATGCCGGCATACACGACAAGGTGGGGATTGATTTCTGGGAGAGCCTGCGGTCGGAGATGCTGCTTCAATTCCGGGAGGGCCGTTTTGCCGAGGGACTCAGCAATGCCATCAGGCTTGCCGGTGAGCAACTCAAGGCACATTATCCCTATAAGCGCGACGACATCAATGAGTTGAAAGACGACATCTCTTTCGATCAGGTCCACTGAATCCAATATTTATCCAAAGCCCATGCCGATCAAGAATAACCTTCTAACACGCTTTTTCATCCTGCTGCTTTTCCTTGCAGCCGGAGGAGGCATGCTTCAAGCACAGGAAATCCCGCTCCGTCCAGATCCTCCCCGGCTGGTCAACGACCTCGCAGAGGTGCTTGATGAAGCGCAGGAGTCAAACCTCGAAGCCAGTCTTGTCCGGTTCAGCGATTCCACCTCAAATCAGATCGTGGTGCTTACTGTTCCCGATCTGGGGGGATATGACAAGGCGGAGTTCGCTTACACTGTCGGAGAAAAGTGGGGTGTCGGGCAGAAAGGCTTCGACAACGGCATCGTGATACTGATCAAGCCCAAGACAGGTAGCGGCAGGGGAGATGTGTTCATTGCCGTCGGTTACGGACTTGAACCTGTCATTCCGGATGCCACCTCAAGGCAGATCATGGAAAAGGAGATGATCCCGCAATTCAAGAAGAACGACTATTACGGCGGGATCGTGAACGCCCTCAACATCCTGATGCCGCTGGCCAGGGGGGAGTTCAGCCATAAACAATATGGCAGTAAGAAGGAGGAAGCTCCCGGCTGGGTGGCCCTGATCCCTGTGGCGATCATCATCATCCTCATCCTGATCTTCAGGGGAGGCCGCAACAGGCATAATCACATCGGCAAGAACCTGGATTTCCTGACCTGGATGATGCTGCTCAATTCAATGGGCGGCGGTCGCGGATCAGGAGGCTGGGGCAGCGGAGGCTTTGGCGGCGGAGGCGGGGGCGGTTTCGGAGGCTTCGGTGGCGGCAGCTTCGGAGGCGGCGGTGCGGGGGGGAGCTGGTAAATGTGTCCCGTCCTGAAAAAGATTCATAAAACGCAATAATAGACTGATCACGCATGCATGCCGGGATCAGAAAGTCCGGGAACGGGCAATGACAAGCATTTCGAAATCCTCGGTAGTAAGCTTATCATCCCTGGAAAATGCCCCGAGCTTTGCCCCGAAAATTTCAATCCTTTTCCAACCAAGCGTCTTCAGCAGCCAGGTAATCTCACTGGGGACATAATAGCGTTCGTTACATTCGAGGGTAAGCATTTTCCCGCTGTCATCCTCAATCTCAGTGATGTTGTGATCCCTGAAAGTCATCAGGTCGAAGGAATTGCTGCGGTAAGTGGTTTTGGTCTCTCCCTTTTCGGCGGCGCAGAATGCCTCCACCGAATGATACAGCGGAAACAGACCGTTGAGCGTGGTAAAGATAAACAAGCCGTCCGCCACCAGGGCTTTGCTCACTTGTTTCAGAATTTCGAAGTTCATCTCATCGGTTTCCATCAGGGGAAATCCGCCTTCACACAACATGAGGGCCACATCGAATGCACCACTGAAAGGTAATTCCCTGGCATCGGCCTGCTGAAAACGAACCTCAACCCCTGCCCTCGAGGCATTTTCTGCCGCTTTCCTCAGCATGGAGGCAGAAAGATCGATCCCCGTCACCCGGTATCTGCGCCTGGCCAGTTCGATGGCATGACGGCCGGTTCCGCAGCCAACATCCAAAATCCGTAAACCCTTGTTGAAATCGATCTCCTGTTCAATAAAATCACATTCTCCTGCTGTCCCTGCAGTGAAACATTCCCTTTCATACGAATCAGCATAATTCTCGAAGAGTTCCTGGTACCATTGTTTCTTTTTCATACGGGATTGCTTTGCAGGCGAAATTAGTAAATTAGTGATTGAAATAGTGAGTACTTGAGGATCGGTGTAATTACTGCTTCAACTCCGCCCGCATGAAATAATCAGGAGCATTGATTTTCCACGCACGGCCTTTAAAACCAAGGATCCGCCGCGGCGGACACGGAGTTATGCACGGAGTTTCACTAAACTTCTAAACCAATAAACATCTAAACCGGTCTCCGATGACGGCCAGAACTCCTTAAACCTTAAACTTCAAACTCACATGTACCTTCAATTTTCTGCATTTTCACTTTTCTCTCAGTCCGCTCCCCCAGGTTTCTCTGCCAATCCTGGAATCAGATTTTGTTCGCAGACCTGCCGTGTTCTTGTGAAAGCAGAAAACATTGAACTACGTAAAAAAGAGTGAGAATCAGAAGCAGAATGAGAGCGGGAATGTTCTGATCCCGAAGGGGTCATATGTTTATAGCAGGAATGTCCGGTTGATTTCATGACCCCGAAGGGGTCAAATTTGGTTACGGGGAATCAGTTGGTTGATTTACCAGTGTTGTAGGCCCATGGCGTTTGCACGTGGCGTTTAACGTGAAAACGATAAACCGGCACACTATCATCAGCAAACCAACGCATTAGCATATCTTCACACCAGCACACTGAAAATGGCCTGCGGATTGCCACACACCTGATTGCCAACGGATCCCTGTTTATTTTTCTTTCCGCTCAGGCCGCGGGGTATAGAGCAGAGTGAGCGTGAGAGCGAGAGCGAGGATGGTTTAGCAATCACTCCCTGACCGGAAGGGGATAGTGAAATAAAAAGTGTTGAAGACCATTATAAAGAATTAGATCAGCTGCCAGATTTTTTAAAAATACTATACTCATACTTGACAGGTTTGCGAATGCAAAGCTGTTTAGTATGAGTAATGCCGTACACCCCTTGATCGCAATTTTTTCGCAAACTCATCCCGTGTCGGTATATCTATGTGAATGCACTCCACGAATGATATTTATCACTAATCGGGTCAACCCCCAGAAAAACAGACGTTTTCGGATCGAAATACCGTGCCCCGTAGTAGTACAGTCTGCTTGAAGTTTCAGAGGTGTTTATATTTGGTGATCCTGCGGTCATTTCTGTGTTTCCAGGTTGGGGTAGTACCATCAAAAATCAGTTTTTATTTTTCAATTGAAATTCCCAAACTCTCTAAGCAGTTTTACCGTATATTTGTAGTGTAATTATATGGTTCTGACCGAAAGGATCAAATCCCTGGTCAGGAGCTACTTAAACAAAGAAACCTTACATGGATACCCTGATAATACAATTGACAAACCAGAAGGCATATAAACTTCTTAAGCAATTAGAAGATCTTCACCTGATCCGGGTACTGAAGAAAAACATTCAGTCCACTCAAAAGCTCTCTGAAAAATATGCCGGAAAACTGCCCTCTGACATTGCCGATGAATTGCAACAGTACGTTGCTAAAAGCCGCGACGAATGGAACAACAGCAGTATCTGATCGACACCAATGTCGTCATTGACTACCTTGGAAAAAAACTTCCTGCTACCGCAATGGCATTTTTGAATGATGTGATAGATTCAATACCGAACGTTTCCATTATCACACGCATTGAAGTGCTGGGATTCTCAACATCTGAAGATAATTACCAGTTACTGGAAAGTTTTATGAATGATGCTACCGTCCTGGATCTTACAGAGGACGTGGCCAACCAAAGCATCCAAATCCGCAAAACCCGTAAAACAAAACTACCCGATGCCATCATCGCAGCAACTGCGATGATATACGATCTGGCATTGATCACAAGGAACATTGACGATTTTAAAAACATCCCAAATCTAAAGGTTGTTAATCCGTGGGAAAAGTGATTCCCATGCCTATCATCATTGGCAGCCTGTCCGCCAAGAAGAAACTAAGGGATACACTATCGGATGCGATGAAAATGGCGTAATTAATAACTATGGGAACTGAGTTGGGTCATTATCCACTTTATAATATTTTCTCATGTCAATACTGATCACTTCAATTTCAGATTCCGATTCACCTTTTGCAAATCTCGCTGTTTGAACGACTGGATTTATCTTTTTTTCCTTTTTCCTTCAACCTGTCTTGTCCTGAAATAGGTTTACAGTTTAAAAGAACAAGTAAACCAAAATTAGGATTATGAAACACACAAGACAGCATGTTCCGGAGGAACTAAAAAAAT
>ERZ795054.220-NODE-220-length-88892-cov-8.083006_pt1 | contig 88892 bp, 68 predicted proteins | sample MGYA00375138_ERZ795054 | MGnify/ENA primary metagenome ERZ795054 (study PRJEB30183, sample SAMN05720215) | anaerobic digester metagenome | isolation source: active sludge of municipal wastewater-treating anaerobic digesters | place: USA | collected 2014-12-23 ... | reverse complement strand
TTTGATTTCGATCCTCAGAAGTCTTCGGGCGGCGGCTCTTTTGCCCGGGGCCAGCCTTGGCTTGGACCTTACAGCCCCCATCGGGGATGCTCGGCCCAAGCCGCCTTGGCCCCAGCCAAAATCCCTCGCCGCAGCACCCCGTGTAATTTTCAAACAGGCTCTAAGGGATCCAGAACGAAATGTATACTTTTGGAACAGGATAGTTCAGGGCGCGGGTTTGAAGGAGAACTTCTGGCCTCCGACGCTTGCTTCAAACATCAGCCCGCCTTGACTCAGGGTAAAAATGGCGACGCCTTGTTCATATTTGGCATTGGCGGAGGCGCCTTCCGCGGCCGCCACAGCGCTGGCCTGGGCGCTCAGGGCGAACTTGCCGCTCTTGAAACGATCGAGGGATTCCTGGGTTTCAAAAAAGACGACCTCGGCATAGACTTGCCCCCCCAATTGGAGGCCCAACGTGACCTGCGTCAGCTTGGATTCGCCAATCAGCTTGCCTTTTTCGAAGACTTGGCCGGTGCCATGGGCGGCACCGATTCCGGCGGCACCTTTGGCGACCTTGGGAAAGACAACATAACCGTGGGCGGTCTCAAAGAACTTGGCTAATCCACTGTCCATCTTGTGGAAATGCACAATGGCTTCTTTGACTTCGGATGATAATTTGGCCTCCTTTGACTCGGCATGGGTCTGTCTTAAGCCAGCCAGGAGGATGGCAAAGCCTAGGAGGATTACGCAGGTTCTATTCATAAACACGCAAGGACGCCAATGGACCTTCAGGAACTTGAGGCGATCCGGGAAGAGGCTCCCGGTTTTTTAACAGCATCCAATCAGCCCTTGTAGACGATCATGATGCCAAAATCGGTCATCAACTGCCGTGTGGCAATGTCCATGTGGGTGTAATTCAATGTGTTAATACTGATGATGTTTTCGTGACCGATTCGACCTAGAACCTCCGTGACCCGGTCGTCAAACCGATCATGACCGACCTCGATGCAGTCGGTATGGCGTATCGTTTTGATGCGGATCTTCTTATCGGTGTCCTTCGCTGCCACTTCAAGCGGCGGCAACGCCTTCTCAATCAGGACCTCAGTGGGAGCGTCATGCATGGGGACCGAGTAATGCCGGTGCTCCCGGGCGGCCGCCGAAGACGCAATGGGATTCATGGGGTGGATATTGGCCAAGTCAGGCGTTGGAACCTTAACAACCGCACCGCAGCCCGGGCATTCGACATCTGAACCGGCCCCCGCCGAATCCACCACCATTTCTTGTTTGCAGTTGGGACATTCGAACGTCAGATCCATAGTGACCTCTCAATCAATGTCGTGGCGTTGCTGGGTTTCCACCGGCATCACCCGGCAGGATGGCACCCTCATCGCATCTCAGTTTGAATCCCTTCCCTGAGGACCGAACGCGGTTCCGCACGGACTCGCTTCAAGATCTCCGGGATTCCCCAACCTTGCAGGGCAGGAATTCCGTCGTGCTTAGGTTTATTTTATGGGGTGGAAGAGCCAAAAGCCAGTAAAAACATCGGTCGATCCGGAGGTTTTTCCGATTGCGATTCGGAGGATTGACAAAAGCCCGAATTCTGATGACAGTGACGCCCATTCGACCACGTGGATGAATAGACGTTTTCACAAACACGTCGGTCTGTTATTAGAAAACCGTATAACGCGTTCGACCAAGACAATCATGAACCAGTATTTATCCTCCTCAACGGGCCAAGCGAGACTAGCCACCTTAGCGGCCGCGGTGGCTCTCGGCATTACGGGCGCCAGCGCCTTTGCGGCTGAATTTGCCGGTTATACCGAGAAGATTCCGGGAACGACCATTTCCTTCGACTTGGTTGCCATTCCAGGCGGCTCGATCAAAACCGGAAGCCCTGAAGGCCAAGCGGGGCGCGACGCCAACGATCAGGCGGTCAAGGAAGTGACGGTCAAGCCCTTCTGGATGGGCAAATATGAAGTGACGTGGGCCGAGTTCTTGCCTTGGGTATTCGCGGAAAAGGATGATGTGGACAAGGGCAAGGCTCAGGGGGTGACGCATCCCACCAAGCCCTATGGATCGGTCTACCGGGAACGTGGCGAAAAAGGATTTCCCGCTTTGGGCATGTCGCAGCACGCCGCGGCAGAATTCTGCAAGTGGCTGAGCTTTAAAACCGGGAAGCAATACCGCCTGCCCACCGAGGCTGAATGGGAATACGCCTGCCGCGCGGGAGCGACAACGGCCTATTCCTGGGGTGACGATGCCTCGCAGGCCAAGGAGTATGGTTGGTTTGAAGGCAACTCGAAAGCCACAACCCAACCGGTGGGCAAGCTCAAGCCCAACAAGTTTGGCCTGTATGACATCGTCGGGAATCTGGGCGAGTGGACCTTCAAAGACGACAAAGAGGCCCCGGGAGTGCTGCGGGGCGGCGGTTTCCCCGATCCTGTGGAAAAACTGCGCGCGGCGTCTCGTCAGATTGAGACCCCCGAGTGGAACGAATTGGATCCTCAGAGTCCTCCGAGCATCTGGTGGCTTTCGGCGGCGGATTTTGCAGGCTTTCGCATCGTACGTTCCGCCGAGGCGGATGCAGCGGCGGCTCCCGCGGCCGCGACGGCAGCCGCAGCCACAACCGCCAGCGCTGGCGGCGGCGACAAGGTCCTCGCCAATTACACCAAGTACTGCCGCGGTTGTCACGGGGCGGACGGCAAAGGGCAGACGCCTTTGGGCAAGAAAATGAAATCGCGCGATTACACTGATCCCAAGGTGAAGGAGACTCTCAAGGATGACGCCATGTTCAAAGCGATCAAGGAAGGTTTGCATGTGGACGGCAAGGAAGTGATGCTGCCGTTTGCGGAAAAGCTGAGCGACAATGAGATCAAGGGTCTTGTCGATTACATGAAGGCCTTCAAATAGGCATTGACCGGTCCGGCGGGCTGGCGCCTGTCGTATCCCGCCGAACCGGAATCCTTTCCAAATCGAACCTAAACTCAATAACATGAACAAAATTATTCAAGCTCTGGATGGCGTCTCTCGACGTCACTTTCTCAAAAACACTTCTTTGGCGGTTGCCGGCGCGGCAGTGGTTCCGCACGTCATCACCGCCCAGGCGGCCGACAATACGCCGATCAAGGTCGGCTTGATCGGATGCGGCGGACGCGGGAAGGGAGCTGTTGAAGACGTCAAACAGGCGGATTCCAATGTCAAGATCATTGCGGTTTCGGACGTGTTCAAGGATCGCGCCGACGGGGCGGGCAAGCAGTTTGGCGTCGCACCAGACATGGTGTTCAGCGGATTTGACGCCTATAAGAAGGTCCTTTCCATTCCGGAGATCAATTACGTGATCCTGGCCACACCCCCGGGATTCCGTCCCATTCATTTCCCGGCGGCGATCGACGCCGGCAAGCATGTGTTTATGGAAAAACCGGTGGCTGTGGACGGCCCTGGTCTCCGGGCGATGCTCAAGGCGGGCGAAATGGCCACCCAGAAGAAGCTTTGCGTGGTGGCCGGCACGCAACGGCGCCATCAGAAATCCTACGTGGAAACCATCAAGCGGATTCAAGACGGCGCCATTGGCGACATTCTGTGCCTACGCGCTTATTGGAATCAGGGCTTCATTTGGAACAATCCCTGGAACGACCAGGTATCCGACATGGAAAACCATCTGCGGAACTGGTACCATTACCTATGGCTGTGCGGCGACCACATCGTGGAACAGCACGTTCATAACATTGACGTCTGCAACTGGGTCATGAACGACTTCCCGGTGAAAGCATACGGCACGGGGGGTCGGCAGATTCTCACCGGCAAGGGCCAGATCTATGATCACTTTGCCGTCGAGTTTGAGTACGCCAATGGGGTTCGGATGTTTAGCCAGTGCCGTCAGATCGGCGGGTGTTCGGATAGCGTCAGCGAAGCGGTTGTGGGCACCAAAGGCACCAGCAATCCCGGCGGATCGATCTCGGTCAAGGGCGGCGAAAGCTGGCGCGCGCCGGGTGGAAAGAATCCCTACGTGCAAGAGCATATTGACCTGATCGAAGCCATCCGCAGCGGCAATTATGTCAATGAAACCAAGAACGTTGTCGGCTCAACCCTGACGGCGATCATGGGCCGTGAATCCGCTTACAGCGGTCAGATCCTGGAACGCGACGCCGTGTTGAATTCCAAGATGAACACGATGCCTGCCACATTGGAATTCGGCTCGTTGCCGCCGGTGACGGTGCCGATGCCTGGCAAGTATAAACTGGTGTAACTCCAGAGCCCGGCAGTTCCGCGACTGGCCGGGAAGCAACTTTTGGCCGGTTGACGATCTCAACCGGCCTTTTTTTATGAGCCTCTATTTACGATGGTTCTTATGCGGAAGCCTTCTTCTGGGGACCGTGCCGGTCTGGACAGGCTGTCGCACCTCACAGTTCTCCAAGTCGTTACAGCGTTTCAGCTATGCGGAACTCCACATGGCAACGGTGTTTAAAATCGTTGTTTATGCCCCGGATGAACACGCGGCAAATCAGGCCGCCGAAGCCGCTTATTATCGAATTAACCAGCTCGAAGACATATTGAGCGATTATGACCCGCGCAGCGAACTGATGCGGTTCTGCCAGCAGCCGGTTGGCCAGCCTGTGGCCTTAAGTCCGGATCTTTACGCCGTTTTGGATCGCGCCCAGCGGATGTCCCATGTCACCGGGGGGGCCTTTGACATTACTATTGGCCCGATGACGCAGCTCTGGAGGGCCAGCCGCAAATCCCAACGCCTGCCCAGTGATGACCAGGTGGCCGCCGCTCGCGCCGCCACCGGCTATAAAAAACTGCGTCTCGACGCCCGGAATCAAACCGCCACGTTAATGGTCCCGGGCATGCGGCTGGATCCTGGCGGCATCGCGAAAGGTTACGCGGCCGATCAGGCTCTTCTCTTGCTGAGGCAACGCGGTTTGAGCCGGGCCATGGTGGCGGCGGGCGGGGATATCGCCATTGGAGATCCTCCTCCGGGCAAGAAAGGCTGGTCGATTGCGATCGATTCACTCACCGAATCCACCCATCAAACAGCCCCTGTTTACTGGCTCAGGAATGCCGGCATATCCACATCGGGTGACACGTCCCAATATGTCGAAATCCAAGGCAAACGTTACTCGCACATCGTGGATTTCCGCACGGGCCTGGGCTTGACGGAGCGCATCGGAGTCTCCCTGGTGGCGCGCGATGCCACGACCAGCGACGCGGGCGCAACCGCCATCAGCGTGCTCGGCGTTCGGCATGGATCGGACTGCGTTGAATCCCAGCCCGGATGGGCGGCGCGCGTGACTTTTCTCGAGAACAACCACGTCCAAATCCGGGAAACGCGTCGTTTTCGCCATCTAGCGCCCGTTGTTCAGGACGACAACGAAAGCTTGCGCTAAAAACGTGTTTTTTTCTGGGGAATGCCAAAAGACCTGTTTAATGTCAGGGTTTGTGAGCACGGACTACGATCTGTTTCTGGATGGCACCATCCGGCATTTGAAGCGGCTGAAGGCGATGGGAACAAGATACGTCGCGGTGAACACGGAAATTCTCAACGCCTTGTCAACTCCCTTGCCCCGCCGCCGTTCTACCTCCCCGCCCCCGGATGTCCCCCTGACCGGGCCGCTTGTCCCAAACACGATCGATCGCCCCAGGGCGGGATCAGGCCAGCAGGCCGAACCCTCGGGTTCCGATCGAGTGTCGAAGTTGGCTTCAAACCCGCAACCGATCACACCCTCGGAACCGCAGGCCAAGGAAACCAAGGAAGCAGCGATGGAGACCCTGCGCAAGGAGGTGTTGGCCTGCCAGATCTGCCCCCATTTGGCCCGGGCACGTCAACAGGTGGTTTTTGGGGTCGGGAACGTGCATGCGGATCTGATGTTCGTGGGTGAGGCTCCGGGCGCCGACGAAGACGAGCAGGGCGAACCCTTCGTGGGCAAGGCCGGGCAATTGCTCACTCGCATTATCCAAGCCATGGGATTATCGAGAGACCTGGTTTACATTGGAAACATTCTGAAATGCCGGCCGGACACTCCGGGACAGACTTCGGGCAACCGCAAACCGACTCCCGAGGAAATGCAGACTTGTCTGCCACATTTGATCCGGCAGATTGAGATTATCCAGCCCAAGGTCCTCGTGGCGTTGGGAGCTACCGCTGTGGAAGGGCTCCTGGGAAAAACCATCGGCATCACCAAATTGCGGGGAAATTTTCGAGAATACCGCGGCATCCCGGTCATGCCCACCTATCATCCGGCCTATCTTCTTCGAAATCAAAGTCTGGCCACGAAACGCGAAGTCTGGGAAGACATGTTGCAGGTCATGGAGAAAATCGGACTTCCGATCAGTGAAAAACAGCGGAAGTTCTTTCTCAAATCCTGACGGGCTGTGCCTTGCTTGCGGAGCAAGGCGGGCTTCGGATATGTTTTGGTCATGGGATTCACGGTCCAAAGCCTGAACTCGCTCAGCGCCTTGAATCAGGTGTTGGTGCCCGATTTATGGCAGCAGCAGGCCGTATCGGCCCTGCGCAACGGGCGGGATGTGGTGGTGCATGCCCCCACCGGGGCCGGGAAAACGCTGATATTCGAGCTCTGGACAAACCAGGGGAAGAACCATGGGCAGGCGATTTACACCGTGCCGACTCGGGCCTTGGCAAATGATAAGCGGGCCGAGTGGAGGTCGCGAGGCTGGAACGTCGGAATTGCCACCGGAGATCTGGCTGAAAACCTTGATGCCCCTATCCTGGTGGCGACTCTGGAAACCCAGAAAAATCGGTTGATCCGCGGCGATGGTCCCACGTTGCTGGTGGTGGACGAATACCAGATGATTCGGGATCCGGATCGAGGCCTGAACTACGAATTGGCTCTGGCCTTGGCCCCCGATCACACGCAACTCCTATTGCTTAGCGGCAGCGTTGCCAATCCCAAGGATCTCGTGCGTTGGCTGGCGCGCCTAGGGCGCCATGCGGTCCTGATCCAGGACGACATTCGGCCGGTCCCGCTTGAAGAAGTCATCGTTGATCAATTGAGTTACCATGTGCCTTCGTCGATTCGGGGTTACTGGCCACGGCTGGTGGCCAAAGCCCTGGCGGAAGACCTGGGGCCGATTCTCTTATTCGCTCCCCGTCGTCAAATGGCCGAATCGATTGCAGCCGAACTCGCACGCAACCTGCCCATTCCCAATCCCTTGACCTTGAGTTCTGAACAAAAGCAGCTCGTGGGTGATTCTCTGGCCCGGATGCTCAAGTCGAGGATCGCGTATCATCACAGCGGTTTGAGCTACGGCGCGCGAGCGGGCGTTATCGAACCCCTGGCCAAAGCCGGACAGCTTCGGGTCGTGGTCGCGACCATGGGACTTGCGGCCGGCATCAATTTCTCCCTGCGGAGTGTTGCCCTCGCCGGCGATTCTTATCGACGGGATTACGCCGAAAAACCTTTGCAGCCGGATGAAATCCTTCAGATGTTTGGCCGAGCCGGACGGCGGGGGATTGATGAAACGGGTTATGCCCTGATCACCTCTAACGACATCCGAATTCGAGAGGGATACCCATGCCACCTGGCGCGTAATGGATTCGTCGATTGGAGCGCCCTGCTTGGATTGATGTCGGCCGCGGCGCAACAAAAGCGGGATCCGTTTGCCGAAGCCCTTCGCGTGCAAGAGCGCCTGTTCACCACCAAGCCCATCACCCTGGGTGTCGAGCAATCCTTGAAGTACCCTCAGGCGCCGTGCGGTCTGAAAACCGATCCGGAACGCGCCCGCATGGTTCGCCGGAAGATCCGGGAAATGCGCAACAGCCGCGGCTTGTGGCAACGATATCCTCAACTCGTGGAATGTCCGGTGCGCGACATCTGGATCGATCCTGCCACCTTGGCCAGCCTGCAAAACCCGTCCGACAGCAATTCCTCCGTCCCCCCCCCTGAATTGATCCCCATGCAAGCCGTCCCTGAGGTCATGGCAAAAATCGGCCCGGGCACTTTGCGGCTGATTGCCGATGGACCGGGCCATAAAACGTATGGCCGCGGATTGTCCGCCGCCGAGATCATGCCACCGGATCGGGTCTTTTTGGCCAAATGGGTGCGCCGCCTCGCCAACTGGCACGGACGCCAGACAACCGTGCCCGTTTGGCGCGAAAAGATCGCGCCGCTCCTCGAGCAGAAGTTTAAACAACAGCAGACTCTTTTTGTGCGTTGGGAAGAGGATGCCCAACGAATTGAGGCCATTCTCAGCATGGCTGAAACGCGGTGTCGCGCGCCGGTGGACGACTTCGGCGTAGCCCTGTGGAAACCGATCGAGCGCGAAGTCACCCCAGCGGAATGCCAGCGGTGCGATTGGATTACGGTCTGCCGCGAACTGTCCCCCGCAACGACGGTGGCGCTGACATGGCGGCGCATGGGGCTCATTCTGCCCGATGGCACCCCCACCCGCCGGGGTCAAATCACCAGCTTTTTCTCTCAGGGCGACGGGCTGGCCATCGCAGCCGCTCTCGAGGATGAGACCTATCCCTTGCAGGAATTGACCTATGATCTGGCGAATCTGGATGCCGGATTCCGTTTTTGCGGCGAAGAGAATCGATGGGGAGGCCGCTTGGCCCAAATTTGTCAAAAGGCATACGGCCTGCAAAACATACCTGGCTACCTCGAGTTTGGCGTCCCCACCCAATACGGTGCGGGCGCCGAACAAATTGTAGCCTCCGTTCATCAAAACCGCCTCACCAAGCACCAGTGGATCAGCGATCAGATTGGCGTCGGCGACATCGATCGAATCATCATCGAATGGCGGAGCCGGTTGCGTCAAATTGCCCATGCGCCCCAGCTCGATTGGCCTCGTTGGAGGGAACTCCAAACCCATGCCCGCAATATCCTCCACGAAACCGAATCCCCCACCCAGACGGATCTGCCTCCATTGCGATATGAACAAACGCGCCGAGCCGATCACCGCTTGATTCTTCGGCGCTAACGAAGCGTTGCCTTAAACCGTGCCAGGGGAGGCAACACCCTGCAGAAGGACTTCGTCTGACTGCTCGGTTTGAGGCGTAACTTCGTTAGTAGTGGAAGGTAAACCGCATCAGCCGGTAGTCATCCTTCACGAGCTTCCGCAAGTCCGGGGGCCAGGGGCTGAAAGGTTCGGATTCACGGATGGCCTTCTCGCACAAGTACGCGAGGATCTCCTCCGCTGTGGTTTCAGCGATCCGCAGATCCGAGGCTCGTCCTTGAAGACTGAGTTTGAACTCGATGATGACCCGGCCGGATCGTCCCTGAGCCACATTTTGTTCGTTGAGAATTTCCAACCAACGCTTTTGGATCGACTGAATCATGGCCACGTCATATTGCCCAAAAGGCGTCATCTTGGGATCCAGATCTGCCGCGGCAATAGTTCGGCGCCTGGAATCAACCTTTGCGGACAGAGTTCCCGGAGAAGAAGAACTGGCGGAGGTGTCCAAAACCGGGCGGGATTCATGGATAACCCCCGCGTCGATCAAAGCGACCGCCTGGGCAGGGTTGGTTATAGGGGCCACATCCGCTGGAACCGGTGTGGCGGCAGGCGTCGGACTTGTCGCGACTGCTGGCGCCTGAATTGAACTCGAAATGGCCTCGACCGAAACGTTGGTCTTCGTCTGATCGGCAGCCACCGGTTTCTCCTGGCGTTTCATCGAATCCCGGATCCGGGTGAGGATTTGCGGGGGATTGGACTTGAATCGTTGAAGAACGACAACGGCTCCGTATCCCAATCCTCCAATGAGAGCCAGAAGAACAATCCCCTTCAGGACAGATTTCCACGGGATCCGAACCGCAGGCCTGCGCGGACGGCTGGCTTTGGGGGGGACCTCCTCCAAAACGGGCTCGGGAACGGGCTCGGACGGTGGTTGAGCCTCAGACTCGGGTTCCAGTTTAAGCTCCGGGATGGACGAGAGCGGCTGCCATTGCGATTCGCCCTCGTATTGGCCGAGATCGGACGGAGAGAGCCATCCGTTCGCGAGCAGCGATCGCACTTCTTCCACAGGGCACGGGCCCTGGGCTTTGCCCCGTATCTGGATATAGAGCTTCAAGATTGCCTATGCCTGTTGAACCTAGCTAAGCGAATCAAGGCCTATTATGCAAGCCAAGAGAACTACCAGTCTTTCAGGATTTTCTTTTCCTGGGGACGTTCCGGCGGGGCAAAAATCAAGGCCTTTTCGTCAGCCTTCTGCGCATCAAGCAACCGCTGCGCCTCCTGAGGACTCATCGGCTGCGGCTTTCCGGCCACGCCGGCGTTGTTGGTCTCGCCCGAAGCGGGCGGAGTTGCCGATTCCGGCGACGAGGGCTGCTGGTCAGCATCATCGGCTGGTTTGGTTTCCTGCTCCCGGGGCTGGTTTGCCTGCGGGGACTGGTCTTCCGAGTCCTTGTTGGACGGATCAGGCTGAGGCTTCGATTCCTGGGGCGTCTGTTGTTGAGGTTGGGGCGTGGACGGCGATTGTGCCTGCTCCGGGGGGGCATTCGTGTCCTGTTGAGGAGGTTGGTCTTGAGGCGAAGGCTGCGGGGGCGGCTGCGGAAGCTCGGCAATCTTCTTGCGGACGAATTCAAGGTTATACTGGGCATTCGTATCGTCCTTCTTTAGCGCCAGGGCATTTTGGTAGTTCTTCACCGCCTTCTCCCAGAAATCGCGTTTCATCGATTCCTCGGATTCACCGGCGCGATAGAGAGCATTGCCCAAGTTGTAATAGGCCTGCTGCTGCCATTGCAGTTCGGGCGCCTGAGCCGCCCGGCCAAAGTAGTTGGTGGCGGTGGGATAATCCTTGGATTGGTAGGCCGCAATCCCGGCGTTCAGTTGCAGGCGGGCATCGTTGGTATTGGACTGGAGCAGGCGTTCGTATTCTTTCTGGGCCTCGGCATATTTGCCCTGGTCATAAAGGCGTTTGGCGGAGGCGGAAGATCCGAAAGCGCTCGTGGCAGTACTCAGGATGAGCAACAAGAGAACCGCGGGACCGGCAGCAGGGCCTTCCTGAACTCCACGGTTTCGGGACAACAGCCGGAGTTTCCTGGGGCAAAACATTTCTGTCACCAGGAACAGGATGCCGAAGGCCAGGGGCCACTGGAACCGTTCGTAGTATTGGCGCATCAATCGTTCTGCATACTCCGACTTGGGGAGCAGCGCAAGCCCCCTCTCGTAAAGCTGTTCCATGACATTGGCCCCGCGCAAAGGCACATAAAATCCGCCGGTTTGCTGGGCAATTTCCTGAAGAAGATTTTCATTGAGGCGCGATTTGATCGCCTGGCCATCCGGTCCCTGGATGAATCGAGTGACACCGGATTCGTCCCGTTCCCGCAGCACTTCGCCCTCCCCGGAACCGACGCCAACCACGTAGACGCGCATCTCGGCGCGCTGAGCCTCCTGGATCGCCTCCTCGAGGCCGGCCTCGTGGTCCTCCCCGTCGGTGATCAGGACAAGAGCCCGGTGATTATCCTCCGATTTTTGGAAGGCCTCCAAGGCGGTGTGGATGGGCGCGGCCAGGGAGGTGCCGCCTTGCGGAATAATATTGACGTCAAGGGCTTCAACACTTTGCCGAAAGGCCTCGTCATCGAGGGTGAGTGGACATTGAAGAAAAGCGGTGCCGGCAAAGGCGATCAGCCCGAGGCGGTCGGTTTTGGCCTGGCGCATGAGGTCCAAGATCGCCAGCTTTGCCCGGCGCAAACGATCCGGACTCGTGTCCTCCGCCAGCATGCTCCGCGACGTGTCCACGGCCACCAGAATGTCCAGGCCCCGCTGGCGCACTTCTTCCATGCGGTATCCCCATTGGGGGCGGGCCAAGGCCACCATGATAAACGCCAGTCCAAACAACCACAGCAGGTCCCGGATCATTTGATGCCGGGGAGACACCCCGCTCATCAGTTGCTCCTGGAGGCGTGCCGGTATGAACCGCGAGAGGAGATCGAGCTTCTTGCGGCGGCTCCAGGCTAGAAACAGGGCGGCCGCCGTAATCGTGATCGCCAGGAACGCAAGCCATTCGGGACGGGCGAATTTCATGGCAACCTCCTCCAAACCGTATGGCCCAGGACAGCCTCCAGCAGCAACAATAGAAGTCCCGGCAGGGCAACCCAGATGAAAAGCTCCTGGTACCGCTGGAATTTCTTCACCACGACTTCGGTTTTCTCGAGCTGGTCAATTTCATCGTAAATGGCCTGCAGGGTTTCGGTCCGATCGGCGCGGAAATACCGCCCGCCCGTCTGATCGGCGATGGCTTTCAACGTTTTTTCATCAATATCCACCGGCACATTGACGTAAACCCGCTGGCCAAAAGCATTGCGGGTGGGATACGGCGCCGTGCCGTGAGTGCCAACCCCAATGGTGTAGACCTTGATTTGAAGGGCCTGGGCGGCTTCGGCGGCTGTCAGGGGCGGCACTTTGCCGGCGTTGTTCTGACCATCGGTCATCAAAATCACGATTCGACTTTTCGAGTTCAGATCGCGCAACCGGTTGAGCGCCGTGGTCAAAGCGGAGCCTATGGCCGTGCTATCCTCGATCAGCCCCAAGCGCAGACGCTCCAGATTCTGCAGGAGAAACTCGTGGTCCAAGGTCGGAGGAGAAGCCACGTAAGCCCGCCCCGCAAAGGCGACGAGTCCAATCCGATCGCTTTCCCGCCTGGCGATGAACCGGGCCAGGACCTCCTTGGCGATCGTCAGGCGGTCCACGCGCTGACCGCGCCGCTGAAAATCCTCCGAAGCCATGCTGCCGGAAAGGTCCATTGCGACAATAATATCGATGCCGCTGGCGGTCACTCTGGCCTCGCCCTCGCCCAACTGGGGGCGCGCCAGGGCAACGATCAGGAGGCCCAGGGCCAGCCAGCGCATTCCCAGGAGGAAGCTCCCTGCGCGAGATCGGGTTGCCGCCGTCAGCCCCCGCACCAGGTCCAAGGACGAATACACTACGGCAGGCCGCGGCCCGCGCCGCCCCTTGAGCCACGCAAGCAAGGGCACAGCCAGCAGCAGAAGCAGGAACCAGGGATGGGCAAATCTCATGGGACACTGGAGGCCGGGATTCCTTCGGGCCGCGGCGGTGGCGGCTCGGTTTCATCCACGAGACGCGTGGCGATGCTGTGCAACCGGCGCAGCTCGGTCTGCGTGGGTTCGTGGCGGGCGAACTTCACCAAATCGCATTGGTTCAGGAACTCGCCAAGGGTTTCCTGCTGTTCAGGATTGAGACAGGAGGTGGAGGGAAGCTCCTGGAGAAATTCCTCGGTGGTTCGCTCGGGAGCATGAATGGCGAAGCGCTCTTCGAGATAAAGGCGAAGGGCGTCGGAAACCAGGATGCAGAATGTTTTGGCATCCTCGATCGAGGCCAAGGCCTCGGCGAGTCGTTTGCGGGCCTTCTCGTGAGGCGGAAGCGGCGGGGCGACGGTTAATGCCCGGGCGCGCGCGCGCCGGCGCTTCCAGAACCATGCGGCCACCAAACCGGCGATCAGCAATACGGCCAGCCAAACCAGCCAGGCATACGAACCGGGCAGGTCAACCGGCGGGGTGATCGGACGAATGTCGTTCGTGCCGGCACTGGCCGCTGAATCAGGAACGATCAGGGCTTGAACGTTGGTCTTCATCCGCGGCGGCGACGTTTTTCCCGGGTTTCGAAAAACCGACCCAAGGCGGTGGTGTACGGTTCATCCGTGCGCAGACGAATGGTGTCCACGCCAACCGATCGAAACACGCGGTCCAATTCCGCTTGGATCTGTCGTTGTTGCTCGGAAAACTGAAAGCGCTTTCGATCATCTCCCGTGTTGACCTCGGCCACATCCCCTGTCTCCGCGTCCTCAAGCACTAGGCGGCCCAGGGCCGGAAGCTCGAGTTCGAAACGATCCTGAATCTGGACCGCCACAACATCGTGACGACGGTTGGCCTGCCTCAAAACAACCGAAAATGCCGACGGCAATCCGGCCGCGGCAGCAGGCCGGGTGGGAAAAAGAAAATCGGACACCACAACCGCAATCGCCCGGTGGGGTGTCACCCGGATCAAAAACTCGAGGGCCGACTCGACCTGAGTCCCCTTCCGCCAGGGCGCGAAGTAAAGGATCTCGCGGATCACCCGCAACACATGACGCCGGCCTTTTCGGGGCGGAATGAACTTTTCCACGCCCTCCGAAAAGAGAATCAAGCCGACCTTGTCGTTGTTGCGGATGGCTGAAAAAGCGAGCACTGACGAAATCTCGGCAGCCAGCTCGCGCTTGGATTGCAGCCCGGAACCAAAACAACCGGAGCCACTCATGTCCACCAATAGCATGAGCGTCAGCTCGCGTTCCTCGACAAATTTCTTGACGAAGGGATGATGCATCCGGGCGGTCACGTTCCAGTCGATGGAACGGACCTCGTCGCCCGGCTGGTATTCTCGGACTTCTTCGAAGTTCATCCCCTGGCCTTTGAAAACACTATGGTACTGGCCGGCGAGGGTTTCGGTCACGAGCCGGTTGGTGCGCAATTCGATCTGGCGGATTTTCCTGAGCAACTCTCGGGGAATCATGGAATCCTCGGGATCGGGTTTGCGACGAGGCTTCGCCCTTCCTAAGGCACGGGAAGCTCGTCGAAGATCTTTTGAACGATCGACTCGCTGGTTTTCTCCTCGGCTTCGGCCTCGTAAGTGATGCTGATGCGGTGACGGAGAACATCCATGCCAATGGTTTTGACATCTTGCGGGGTGACGTAGCCGCGTCCGCGCAGAAAGGCCTGGGCCTTGGCGGCCAGGGTCAGGGCGATGGTCGCCCGCGGGGAGGCCCCCAGCTGGATAAGCGGTTTGGCGTCAATCCGGTATTCCTCGGGGTTCCGCGTCGCGCAGACCAAGTCCACGATGTAGTCTTTGACCTTCTCGTCCATGTAGACTTCATTGATGAGCTCGCGAGCTTTAAGGATCTGGCCGGCGTCCAGGATGGACTGGGCGGCGGGGAGCCGAGAGGTCCGGGCCATCAGATCTAGAATCTGGCGCTCCTCGGTTCGGGAAGGATAACCTATCTTCAGTTTCAACATGAAGCGGTCCACCTGGGCCTCGGGCAGCGGATACGTCCCTTCCTGCTCGATGGGATTCTGAGTGGCGAGCACCAGAAAAGGTTCCTCCAGGCGAAAGGTCTGTTCTCCGATCGTCACCTGCTTTTCCTGCATGGCCTCCAAGAGGGCGCTCTGCACCTTGGCCGGCGCCCGATTGATCTCATCGGCCAGCACCAGATGGGCAAAAATCGGGCCCCGGCGCGTGGTGAAATTGCCGGACTGCGGATTGTAAATCTGGGTACCGATGACATCGGCTGGAAGCATGTCCGGCGTGAACTGCAGGCGGGCGAACTTGACGTTCAGGCAGGCGGCCAGGGTTTTGACCGACAGCGTCTTGGCCAGACCGGGAACACCTTCCAGCAGGATATGTCCGTCAGCCAATAGACCGATCACGAGCCGTTCCACCAAGTACTTCTGGCCAATAATCACCTTGCCAATTTCATCGAAAAGCGGCCGAAGAAAGGCTCCGGTCCGCTGCACTTCCTCATTGATTGCGGCAATACCATTGTTCATGTCGGGGACCTATTTTGTACGACTCAACTGAATGCGCAATGGAAATCATTGGCATTTGACCGCGAGGACATTTTTTTGGATGCTTCAAACATGGGTAATTCGTTTGGCCATCTTTTTCGCATCACGACCTGGGGCGAATCCCACGGGGGCGGCGTGGGAGTGGTCGTGGATGGCTGTCCGCCCCGCCTTGCCCTCACCGAAGCCGATATCCAACCGGACCTGGATCGCCGGCGTCCCGGACAATCCCGTATCGTCACGCCCCGCAAAGAAAGTGACACCATCCAGATCCTCTCCGGCACTTTCCGCGGTAAAACCCTCGGCACGCCCATCTGCCTGTGGGTTCGCAACGAGGACGCCCGACCGGAAGCCTACGAGGAAATGGCCTCCAAGTTCCGTCCTTCTCACGCCGATTTTACTTACCACGCCAAATACGGCATCCGGAACTGGGAAGGCGGAGGCCGGGCCAGCGCTCGCGAAACCGTAGGGCGCGTCGCCGCCGGCGCTATTGCCCGAAAAATCCTGCGGGAACGTTTCGGGATTGAAATCCTCGCCTGCGTCACCCAGATCCAGAATCTCAAGACACCCGTCGATCCAGAAACGGTCCGATTCCGTGACATTGAATCCAATCTGGTGCGTTGTCCCAGCCAGGAAATGGCCTCGAAATTGATTCGATTGATTGAGCGAACACGCCGGGCGGGCGACAGCCTCGGAGGCATCGTGACCGGCATCGCCCGCGGCGTGCCTCCCGGCTGGGGCGAGCCCGTTTTCGATCGCCTCGAGGCCGACCTCGCCAAAGCCATGCTTAGCCTGCCGGCCGCCAAAGGCTTTGATATCGGGTCCGGCTTCGCCGGCATCACAATGACCGGGCGTCAACACAATGACCTCTTCCGCGCCCGCCGCGGCAAAGTCATTACCATCACCAACCGATCGGGCGGCATCCAAGGCGGCATCTCGAACGGCCAAACGATCTACTTCCAGGTCGCCTTCAAACCCGTCGCCACAGTTATGCATGAACAACAAACCGTCGATGACCGCTATCGCAACACCACCCTCAAAGGCCGGGGACGCCATGATCCGTGCGTGCTCCCTCGAGCGGTCCCCATCGTGGAAGCCATGACCGCCCTGGTCCTGGTGGATCACGCGCTGCGACACAAAGCGCAGTGCCAATAATCCCGACACACCCCTATGTCCAAGTGGTCCAAAGCCCTCCCTGCCGTCCTTCTGGCCGCCGCCCTCGTCGCCGGCGCCGCCCTCGTTCTTTATATCCTCAAACTGGCCGGCCCAGGCTCCACCGCGAAATCCTTGTCTACTCCCGTCTTCATCCGGCAAATCCAGTCCCTCTCCCAGTTGGTAACGGTGCGCTATGTCATGGAAAAAGTGGTCATCCTCGAAGATGTCAAATGGTACGGAGAAAATCGCGTCCTGCTCGTCGCCCACGGAAATATCAAGGCCGGCGTGGACCTCGCCCAACTCAAACCGGATGATGTCGAAATCCGCGGCACCACAGCCCGAATCCGGTTGCCCCCCGCCGTCATCACGGATGTTTACCTCGACGAAAACCAGACCCGCGTCATCGAACGGAATACCGGTCTTCTCCGCACCTTCGACAAAGACATGGAACAGAACGCCCGGCAAGTGGCGGTCGACGATATGCGGCGCGCGGCCCGAAACGCAGGCATCCTCCAGGAAGCGAATACACGGGCCCGCCAGCTCTTGAGCGAATGGCTCCACCTGTCGGGTTGTCAAACGATTGAATTCCGATAAAAACCCCCCGCCGTAGTTCAGCATTAGATCGGCTGATTGTTTATCGGAGTTGATTTAGAAAAATAAATACTTTCCACGTCCGCTTGACAGGGGGGCAAATCCATGGATTATTTAACGCGAACTCTGCGGGCTATGAGATGAATTTCGGGCAGCAGTTGGTTGTTCTTTGAAAGCCCATTAGATTTCGGTTGGTTGGAGAGTACCTGATCGACCGATTTGACCCACATAGTCCCATCAATAAGTACTGAGTTCGAAAATTCCCCGGGTTCCTGAGTCATCCTCTGGCTAAGGAACCCGGTTTTTTTTCTATTTCACCAGTGGCTCTGCAAAAGCTTCCTCTGCCATTTCGCTCGTCTCGCCCCTTCGGTTTTGCGGCCAAAAAAACAGCTTCAAAATGGAGATCCAGCGGAACATGGCAGTTCGCCGAAAATGCTGTCCTCTCAGGTTCTCAATCGAGCGCGGACAGAAATTCCTCCAGTTCGCCCAGGGTATTGTAGAAATGCGGAGAAAGGCGGAGGTATTGCCGGCCTTGGCGATCCTGACGGAGCGAGGTGTAGACACGCCGTTTTTCCAGCCGCCGATGAAGGGCAGCCATGTCGCATCCTTCACGACGGAAACTGATGATGCCGCCGCTGCGGGCCGGGGATGCATCCGACGCCAAGACCTGCCATTGACGGTCCCGCAGGCGGGGAATGAGCCATTCGCGGATTCTGAGGAGTTCACAGGAGATGGGCTCGATCCCGACCTCCAGGATCAGTTCAAGTGCGGCATGGAGCCCGACCAAACCCAGAAGATTGGCGCTGCCAGGCTCGTAGCGTCGGGCATCGGGTTTGAATCGGATGCTCTCCTGGGCGATGAATTCGGGACAGTCGATATTGTGCCAGCCGACCAGAGCGGGACGGAGCGTCTCCTGCATGGCCTTGCGGACGTACAAGACGCCGGCGGCTCCGGGTCCCAGAAGCCACTTGTGGGCGTCTGCCGCCAAGAAATCCACACACGCCGCGTCGAGGGGACGAATCCCGAGTGTTTGGATGGCATCGACGCAGAACCAAACGTCGGATTGACGAAGCGCCCGGCCGATAGCCTGAATGTCAGGACAGTAACCCGTAACGAAATGACTGGAAGCCAGGCTGACCAGGCGGGTGCGGGAATCCAATCGGCAGAGGACATCGTTGATCTCGATGCAACCGGGAACTCGAGGCTGGAGAAACCGAACTTCGACTCCCTTCTGAGTCAGGGTCATCCACGGATAGACATTCGAGGGATAATCGTCGTAATGGATGACGACATTATCTCCTGGTTTCCATGGCAGGCCCGCTGCCACCAGGCTGAGCGCCACCGAGGTTGGCCCGATAAAAGCGATATCCTCCGGGGTTGCCGAAAGTAATTGGGCGGCGAGCCCGCGCGTCTTGCCCATCTGGCTGAACGGCACCAGGGTTTCCTGGTCCCCTTGCGTGCAACTCCAGGCATAGCTTTGAATCGCTTGAGCGACCCGCCGCGGAAGAGGACATACACCGGCATGGGCCAGGTAGATCTGGTCCTTCACGACGGGAAACTCCTGGCACCGCCGTGCCTCGTCGGCCTGCAATTCCTGTGGATTCATCTACTGCAGCAAATCGTTGATCTGGCCAAAGTATCCCAGGTAAAAAGTGACAATCCGATAGGCAATGACCAGGATGATTCCGAAATAAACCAATCGGGGAATCCATTGCGCCAAAGCTCGGGAGGTGCGAGCGGCCTCATCCCGGTAGAACCGGTGCATTCGCTGAAGGGTCTCCTCCATGCGCCCGCTGATCTCCGCCGTTTGATATTGATTCGCAAATAACTCCGGAAACTGCGGCGAATTCCTCACCAGCTCGCCTGGAGTGGCGCCACTCTCCAGTTGCGACTGCCAGGAGTCCACCACGCGCTTGAACAAAGGCGATCCGCTGGCCGCCGCTGCCTTTTGCCAGCCTTCTACAATCGAGATTCCCGCGCTGATCAATGCGTCCAGGGCGGCTGAAAGCCGGGCCAAAGCCCATGCGCGCCGGGTGGATCCCACCAGGGGAATGCCCCGCCCGATGCTCTCCAGCAGCAAGCGCCAGGACTCTCCCCGCCGCCCCTGGCACGCGAGGATCAACAAGAGGACTGGAATATAGGCCAGGGCCAGAATTCCACCCACCCGCACCAGGTATCCCCCCCAGTTCCCCGTCAGAAAGAATTGAGGAAAAGGAAAGATGAAGACGGCCGCATGAAATAAAAACAGGGGATACAGGAGGTTGCCTAAGAGCTCCCGCAACATGGCGGAACGCTCCTGATAATGCTCGGCCAGGAGATGAAATCCAGCGTCCAGCCGGCCGCTCTGCTCTCCCGCGCTCAGAAGGGCGATATCGAATTCCGGAATTCCCTGGCGCACCCCTTGCAGGGCCTCCGTATAGGTGCAACCCTGCTCGAGCCGCGCCGCAAGCATGCGAAGCATCGGTCGTTGGAAACGAGCGGGGGGCGAACGCTGCAATGTCTCCAAAACCCGCCCCAGCCCCATCCCAGCCGCCGTCATGGCTCCCAGTTGATGATAGAGCTCTCCCTGAAGATTCAGATGCCGGGGCGTGACGAACAGGGCCATGGCGCCTCGCCCTTTCCGAACTCAAAATGCCAGATACTTGTCGAGATTGGCCTTTAAATCCCGCTTGCTCCGCAAGCCAACCACCTGCTCCACGACTTCGCCTCCTTTGAAGATGAGCAGCGTGGGCACAGCACGAATTCCATATTGAGTCGCCAAATTCTGCTGGTCATCCACGTTGATCTTGCCAAACCGAACCTTGCCGTCGTAATCATTGGCCAACTCGTCAATTACCGGGGCAATCATCTTGCATGGCCCACACCATTCGGCCCAAAAATCCACCAACACGGGGACCGGACACTCCAGCACTTCGCTCTTAAAGTTTGCGTCAGTCAGTTGAATCAGGTTTGTTGCTGCCATAGAAATTCCATTGATGATAACAGTGAATATCCCTTGCGTCGGCCGCGCGGCCGGCTTGAGGTGCTTCAGCCTAAAGCATCGAAAAATTAACCACTGATCATCAGCACACTGACGAGCAGCGCCACACCCACAACAGCGGCTGCCACCGCCAGCCCGATATCAATCCCGCTCACCGCCGCGCCTCCCGCACGCATCGGCGGGCTCATGGCCGCCGGTGCGGCAGAACGAGCCGGAGCGGAGACGGCCGCTCGTGGGGCAGCGGCCGATGAACTGGTCGGAACCGGCGGAGCAGGAGCAGCAGCCGAGGGCGCGGGCGCTGCGGCTGGCGCAGATGCAGATGCGGCGCTGGCCGCCGGCGTCGGCAACTTGATCGCCGGAGCGCCTGTAGGCTTGGGGGGTAAATTGATGCGGACTGTTTCCTTCTTCGGCTGGACCTTGGCCGCTTCAGCCGGTCTCGGAGGAACAGCGCCTGTTGGTAAACTGGGAATGTTTTCAGCCATATTTTCCAAACCCCACGCTAGAGTCGACAATTGGTGGTGTCAAACCTTTATCCACCGTTTTTTTGCCCGCTCAAAAAAAATGCGGGCCTTGTCTCAAAGAAAAAATACCCGGTTTCCCCCCACTGGAAACCGGGCTTTTCATCGAGCGAGAACCAATCCCTTTGGACTGCCACCTGCTCATTCCCCTTTCTGGCTCCCTCGTGGCGGTTCCTTATCCCCTCCGTCACGGCCAGAATATCCTTACCCTTCTTTAAGCACGAACAATGCCGACTTCGATAGACAACCAAAATCATACGATCGAACAAAAGATCTCATTCACCGTCAATCCGCCTGGAGATTTGTATTAACCAATTCGCCACGAGGCATATGGTGATTCGTCAATTTGCCCCTCCCAATACAATGGAGTCTTGAGGAAGTCTTAAAGTATAAAACATTATCATTCAGGTATTTAAGAACTTAAAATTTCTAAAAAATCGCCGGACCATCCGTTTTCAGTTTTATCTTCAGTCCCCCAAAAACCTGCCGGTAGAAACTCAAAAAACGGCAATAATGCACTGCAATTGCAGTGGTATTTCAATGCTATTGGTCTCGCCGTCGAGCGGTTTAGATGGAAGAAATCGGGGATGATCATGTATGGATATAATTTACTTCATGTTTATCAATTATTCATTTCACTTTGAATACCCGGATGGTTTTTCGAGGCGTCGATTTTCGCCGAAAGGCAGCGGCCTTCGTCGTCCAAAGATCCCGAGCTTCGAGGGCTAATTTTGTGCTTTTTCGAACTTGGAATGGACTTTTGGCACTAAACTGGCTTCTAATAGTGACGTTTTCCCGGGTGTCCCGTCTATGGATGTATTGGACGATGCCCTGATTTGTCATGCCCAGGATGTTCAGGATGTTCAGATAACGATAGCAAATTATGTTTAAACGACTCTCTATTCTGGTCGCCATGGGTTTCGGATTCATGGCCAATTCACTGCAGGCGCAGCTGGACACCAACCGGTTTGCACTCACGATATCTCCGAGGCCGGGGACGAACCTGATTTCGGAGTCGACCAATCTACTGACCTTGGCGATCAAGGATTGGGCGATGACGAACATTGTGACGGAAACGGGGCCTGAAGGCACGGAGGTGACGGTGACCAACCTCATCCCGTTGCTGACCAATCTGAGCATTGTGGCGACTCATCCGATCCTGGGGACCACGAACATCGCCAGGTATACGTTGGTGGACAACGGCCGGCCTCCGGACGTCGCGGCGACCGACGGCATCTTCTCAACCAATCTGATCACGCCCTACACTCGGCTGGGGGACATGCTGCCGGTGGAATTTGTCATGAAGGGGGTTGACATTTCAGCGACAAACGAGACGGGGGAAGTGCTGCAGGAAGTGCCTTTTACCAACGTTTTCACGATCGAGTACGTTCTGGTGGCGCGTCCCATCAACGACAAGATGACGAACGCCTTTAAAATTGCGCCGGAAGGGGGGGTGGCGATGGCAACGAACAATTACGCCTCGATGGAAGGCGGCGAGCCGAAACACGCCAAAGTCGCCCCGGCGGACGGGTCGATATGGTGGTTCTGGTCCAGCCCGATCAACACCAACGTGCTGATCGACACCGCGGGCAGCAGCTTTAGTCCCGTTTTGGGGGTTTATACGGGCAATTCGGTGTCCCAGTTGACGGAGGTGGCATCGGCCTCGGACGACACTGTCAACCGCTTGAAGGCTCATGTGAACATCGACGCGATTGCCGGGGTGACCTATCGGATTGCGGTGGCTGGAAAGGATTCATCAACCAACGGCCAGGGCTGGGTGCGTCTGCGCGTAGCGCCCGGCGCTCAGCCGGATACGCGGCCTCCGACGGTTTCGATCATTTCGCCGACTCGGGAATCGGTGGTGACAGCGGATGTCATTACGTTGTCGGGCATAGCCAAGGAGCCGATCCCGACGGACTCGGGCATCAGCAACGTTTGGATTCAGGTGAACAACCTGCCGATCTTCGCCGCCAACGGTCTGGATTCGTGGTCGGCCGATTTGAATCTGCCGCCGGGCACGAACGTGATCCGAGCTTTTGCGATCGATTATGCGGGAAACATCGGACCGGCGGATTCCATTGTGGTCCGGTACATCTATCCCACCAATGACATGTTTACCAGTTCGGGCCGGCTGATTGGAGTGGGAGGGGTCGCCCAGGCCGATACCCGCCGGTCCACCCGCGAGGTGGGAGAACCTCTTCACGCGGGCAACGGCGGCGGGCATTCCGTCTGGTATTACTGGCGTGCCCCTTCAAATGGAGACCTCCGGTTGACCACCGATGGTTCGACTTATGACACCCTGCTGGCTCTTTACGTCGGATCGAGCATGACCAACCTGATTGCCTTGACGAGCAACGACGATGCTTTCGAGCAAAGCAAGTATAGCGAACTGGTTTATGGCGTGATCTCGAATCAACTCTATTATATCGCGGTGGATGGTTACGGCTCCGATTCGGGCGACATGCGGCTCCAGTATGCTTTTGTCCCCCCTGCGCCCGGCCAGTTTTACAACCTGACCACGCTCAATTCGCCCGGCGGCCGTGTGACCCCGCCATCGGGATCGTATCGCGCCGGCGCTCGGGTCGTCCTCACCGCCACGCCAGACCAGAATTTCGAGTTCGCGGGCTGGGAAGGCGGGATGGTGTCGGTCAACAATCCCCTGACCCTGGTGATGAACCAGGATTACTCGATGACGGCCAAGTTCCGCTTGCTCGCGGCCACCAACGCCCCGGTCACCGACGGATTTGAATCCGGCAATTTCAAGCGGCTGACGTGGGCCGCGCCTGGAACGATCAAATGGGAGGTCCAGACCAACATCGTCTCGCGTGGAATCTACGCCGCCCGCACGGGTGCAATCGGCAACAGCCAAACCAACTCCCTCGTTCTGCAAACCAACCTCCTCGCCGGGACCGCGTCCTTCGACTTCAAAGTCAGTTCCGAAGCGGGCTGGGATTTCCTTGAATTCCACTTGAACGGTAAATTGATCGAACGTTGGTCTGGCGATTTGGGATGGACCAATTTTGTGGTCTCCGTGCCTTTTGGTGTCAACCGCCTGGAATGGCGCTATGTGAAGGATGCCAATTTCACTTCGGGCCTGGATGCGGCGTTTATCGACAATCTTTTCGTGCCGTTGGATCCCAAGGCATCGGTGAGCGGTCCTTTCACCATCCTAATCAACTACCGGACCGATGGGATTGCCCAGATTATCGTTCGAGGTGATCCCGACCGAACCTATCAGCTGGAAGCCTCGCCCGATTTGCTCAATTGGGTCCCCTTGACCAGCGGGAGTTCGCCTTCGGGTGTCCTTCAGTATTTAGATGTGGAGGCCCCCGGCTATCGGGACCGGTTTTATCGCGCTTGGGCGCCCTGAGCGACCCCGACAACATGCCTGTAACATCATGAAAACCATGTCTCGGAATCGCCATCCATTGGCCCCTGCTGCCCGCCTAGGATTAAGGTCTATGAAACCATCATTGTTCAAAACCGCCTGGTTTTGCGGCCTGTTTTTGACTGCGGGCCTCGCCTTCGAAAGGGCTCACGCCCAGACAGGAGGCATTCTGCGCGAGGTCTTCTCCAACATCAGCGGTGAGGCGGTAGCCAACCTCACCAACGCCCCCGCCTTCCCCAATAGCCCGTCCCTCACCGAAATCCTGACCGATGCTATCGAAACCCCTCAATATTTCGGGGACAACTACGGCCAGCGGATCCACGGCTTTCTCATGCCGCCCATGGACGGCTTTTATGTGTTTGGGATTGCCAGCGATGATCAATCCGTGATGAACCTCAGCCGGGATGACAATCCGGCGCATAAAGAGGAAATCGCCAGCGTCAACGGTTATACGGGCTTTCGCGAATGGGATCGCGAAGCGAGCCAGACCTCCCGCCCGATTCGCCTGACGGCCGGCAAACTCTATTACTTCGAAGTTCTGATGAAAGAAGGGGGCGGAGAGGACCATCTCTCCACCCGGTGGGAGCTTCCCGATGGCACGACCGAGGAACCCATCCCCGCCTGGCGGTTTTTCCCGGCCAACGCCGTTCTCAAGGCCCCCCAGATCTACCAACAACCCACCAACACCGTCGTGGCCGAAGGGGATACCGCCATCTTCCGTGTCGTTGTCAGTAATCTGGATCCGATGCAATATCAATGGCAGCGCGACGGACGAAACATCCCGGGCGCCACCTTTTCCTCCTGGACCAACCGCATGGTGTCCGCCTCCGACAATGGCGCCAAGTTTCGTTGCGTCATCGCCAACAGCCTGGGAGTCACCAATAGCGCCGAGGTGCGGTTATCCGTGTTTTTTGATCGCGTCCCCCCTGCCGTGTCCTCGCTGTTCAACATTGGCACCCGCACTGTCCGCGTTACATTCTCGGAACCGGTCCTGTCTGGCGGGGTCTTGACCAATTATTCCCTCGATAGAGGGGTGACCATCAGCGCGGTCACCGCGACCGCCAATCCGCGAATCTACGATCTCACAACGAGTCCGCTCGTCCTGCGAACCCGTTATGTTTTGAACGTCCAGGGAGTGACTGACACGTCATTCTCCCGCAATGTCATCCCGCCGGGCACCGCCCAATCGTTCGTGACCGCGGAATACGCCCCGGAGGACATCGGGGATCCCCTCCTGGTCGGTTCTCAAATCCCGGTGGCCAATGGCTTCAGCCTGGTTGCGGCCGGGCGGGGGATCGGAGGCAATCAGGATCAGTTTCTTTTCAGTTATCAGATTCGCAATTTGGATTTCGATCTCAAGGTGCGTCTGGCGGCTCTGGATCCTGTGGATCCCTGGAGTCAGGCGGGGTTGATGGCGCGTGAGAATCTTACGCCGTCGAGCCGGTTCGCGGCCGTCTTGGGCACGCCGAACGTGAGCGGCTGCTTCTTCACCTACCGTCAGACCAACAATGCCAATGCCGTCCGAACCGGACAGTTTCCCTCGGTTCCCCCCTCCACCTGGCTCCGTCTTCAACGTCAGGGAGATATGTTTTATGGTTACGCGGGTTTCGACGGCAACACGTGGAGCTTACTGGGCAGTGTGCGTCTGCCAATGACTAATATGTTTTATCTCGGACTGGCGGTTTCGAGCCGTTCCACGAATGAGCCCACCACGGCCGTCTTGTCTGATTTGGGCAATATCGCGGGAGTTCCCCCACTGGCGAATGCCAGTGACGGTCTTGAGTTGCTCGGGCCATCCAGTCGTCGGACCGGTCTCGTGATCTCCGAGATCATGTATCATCCCCTGCCCCGAACGGACCCAAGAGACCTCGAATACGTCGAGGTTTTCAATGCCGACTCCGTCGAACTGGATCTGAGCGCTTACCGTCTAACCGGGGCCATTGACTATACCTTTCCCAGCAACACCTGGCTGGCCTCCGGGGGGTTTCTGGTTGTGGCAAAGTCCCCCGCCGATGTCGAGTCCGTTTACGGGATTCGCAATGTTCACGGACCTTATCGCAACCGCCTGGAAAACCTTTCGGGCACTGTGGAACTGCGCAACGCCCTGGGCGCCGTCCTGCTCGCCGCTCGTTATTCGGGAGAATCTCCCTGGCCGGCGGCCGCGGACGGAGCCGGACACTCCCTGGTGCTCGAACATCCTTCCTTCGGCGAGGGGCACAGCATGGCTTGGGGGCCCAGCCGCCAGATCGGCGGCTCTCCAGGCCGCTTGGAACCTCAGACGGATTCCCCCCTGGATTCCGTCCGCATCAATGAATTCCTCGCGCACACCGATCTTCCCAGCGTGGATTTTGTCGAGCTATACAACCACAATCCCACACCTCTTGATCTCTCGGGATGCGTCCTCACCGATAATCCGCAAAAATCCCGATTCGTTATTCCAGCGGGAACGGTGATTCCGGCCGGTGGATTTTTTGTTTTCAATGAAAACCAGCTCGGTTTCGCCTTGGACGCTCGAGGCGAAGCCATCTTCCTGATCCACCCGCAGCGAAACCGAATTCTGGACGCCGTCCGGTTCGGCGCTCAGGCCAACGGAGTGGCCACCGGACGTTATCCGGATGGTGAAACATCGTTACATGAGTTGCTCGAGCCCACGCCGGGCAAAGCCAACGCCGCCCTGCTCCAACGCCAGGTCGTGATCAACGAAGTCCTTTATAATCCCATCTCCGGCGATAACGAGGACGAGTTTGTTGAGCTTTACAATCCGAGCGCCGAAGCCATTTCCCTCGGCGGCTGGCGGCTTGTGGATGGCATCGACTTTACCTTTCCCGAAGAAGCTGTCCTTCCAGCCAAAAGCTACGCGGTGGTAACGCGGAATGCCTCCCGATTCCTGCTTCAACATACGAACTTGGACGCGTCGGTGGTCTGGGGAAACTTTGGAGGGTCGCTGGCGAATGACGGCGAGAGACTCGCTCTGGCCATGCCGCAGTGGATGACGGTCACCAACGCGGACCAAACCATCACGCCCTTCCGAGCCTATGTGACCGTGGATGAAGTCACCTATGGCGAGGGAGGGCGCTGGGGACGCTGGTCCGATGGCGGAGGCAGCAGCCTTGAACTGGTCGATGCGCGAGCCGACAATCGCCAGGCCGCCAATTGGGCGGACAGCGACGAAACCGCCAAGGCCGCCTGGACCCCGGTGGAAGCCACCGGTCTTCTGGATCACGGCATGGACGATTACGGGATCAACACCTTGCAGGTGATCCTCATGAATGAGGGCGAATGCCTTGTGGACAACGTCGAGGTCATCGGACCAGGAGGTCAGAACCTGGTGGCAAACTCGACTTTCGAAGGGGGCGTCTCAGACCTGCTCTTTCGGGGAACACACAAACAATCGACCTTGCAAAACGGCGGCGGCATCAACAACAGCCGCTGTCTGCACATCCGCGCCTCGGCCCGGGGAGATACCGGGCCCAACCAAGTCACCCTGCCGTTGACGACCGCCTTGACTCCCGGAACAATGGTCACATTGCGGGCTCAGGTGCGATGGCTGAAGGGGAATCCCGAAGTCCTCCTCCGGCTTCGAGGGAACTTTCTTGAGGCCGCTGGACATCTCAACCTGCCGGAGAATCCCGGCACTCCCGGCGCTCGAAACAGCCGGACGGTGATCAACATCGGACCGGCCATCTACCAAGTCCAGCACAATCCGATTCTGCCTCAGGCAGGCCAACCGGTGCTGGTGACCGCCCGGGCTCAGGATCCCGATGGCGTTGCCTCCATGGTCCTTCAATATCGATACGACCCCGCTGTCACTGTCCACCGCGTGGTCATGCTGGACAATGGAACGGCCGGAGATCGAATTGCGGGTGACGGCGTCTATTCAGGCCTGATTCCCGGTCAACCGGCAGGCACACTGATCGCTTTCTCGATCCAGGCCCGCGACGGCTTCGTGCCCGCAGCGATCGCGATGTTCCCCCAAGACGCGCCCGTTCGTGAATGCCTGGTGCGGTATGGCGAAGTCCAACCCATCGGCAACTTCGGGACTTACCGCATTTGGTTTACCCAGGCCACGGCCGATGAATGGTCCTCCCGTGAACGGGGAAGCAACGAACCGCTGGACGCCACCTTTGTCTACGGCAATTCACGCGTCATCTACAACATGGGCGCGCTCTATAGCGGCAGCCCCTGGCATTGGACCGGTTACAACAGCCCCACCGGCTCTCTCTGCAACTATCAGCTCATCATGCCCGCCGATGATCTGTTTCTCGGCACCACGGACTTCGTCTTGAACGCTCCTTCGAATCTGGGCAGTGACCGGACGGGTATTCGCGAGCGCCTCACGCATTTCATGGCCGAACAGATCGGGCTGCCTTCCACATACCGGCGCTTCGTGCATTGTTACGTCAACGGCCTCCGCCGCAGCTTCATTTTCGAGGACGTCCAACAACCCAGCCGAGAGTTCGTTGAGCAGTGGTACCCGGATAACGCGGAAGGTGAGTTGTTCAAGATCGAGGACTGGTTTGAATACAACGACGAGGCCCAGGGCTTTTCCAACATCGACGCGACGCTGGACAATTTTACCACGCTCAATGGCCGGAAGAAACTCGAGCGCTATCGCTGGATGTGGCGGAAACGCGCCGTGCGGGATTCCGCGCACGACTACCAGCGGCTGTTCGACCTGGTCGATGCGGTCAACACCCAGGATCCCGACCACTACACCCAGGCGGTCCATTCCCAGGTCGACATCGAACAATGGATGAAGACCATGGCTGTCCGCCATGCCGTGGGGGACTGGGATTCCTACGGCTACCAGCGCGGCAAAAACATGTTTGCTTATCGCGACGCAAACTTGAGGTGGGTGCTCATGAATTGGGATATCAGCTTTGCCCTGGGACTCGGCGACGGCCCTGGACACGATGTATTCGATACCACTCACTCCGACAATATCACCATCGACCAGATCACGGACCGGATGTTCAAGCATCCCCCCTTCCGACGCCTTTACCTGCAAGCCCTCGCGGAACTCGCAAAGAAATCCTTCAGCCCCGGCCCCGCTATCGATTATATGACCGCCCACAATCAGGCGCTCGCCAACAACAGCATCACCGTCGAATCCTTGTCTTCGGTCAACGCATGGATCAACAGCCGCCGAGCCTACCTCGATAGGGTGATCTCGACGAACCAGGCCGATTTCGAAGTGGTCTATGAACCCATCCCCGCCAATCCCCAGGATAAAAACCTCGTCCGTTTGCGCGGCTCAGCGCCATTGGAGGTGAAAACCCTTGAGGTCAATGGCATCCCGGTCGCCTTGGATTGGAACACCACCACAGCGTGGACGCTTGCGTTGCCCGTTCAGGGAGGAGCGAACCTCCTCGAGATCCGGGGGATCGACGGTTCCGGAAATGTCGTGGCCGGCTCCACGACCAACCTGACCATCGAATATCCTGGATTAGCCGAAAAACCTCAGGATCGCCTGGTCATCAACGAAATCATGTATGAGGCCGAAATACCGGAAGCAGAGTTCGTCGAGGTGCATAACCTCTCCTCGACCTATTTCTTCGACCTGTCGGACTTTTATTTCGACGGTGTGGATTTCACCTTTCCGCCAGGCAGCCTGATTTCTCCTCAAGGCTATCTATTGATTGTCCAGAATCGACAGGTTTTTGAGGCGCTCTATGGAGCCAATTTGCCGATCGCCGGTCAGTTTTCGGGCCGTTTGAATAACGCGGGAGAAATCTTGCGCCTTTATCAGCCTGGAGGGACAACCGACTCTCCAATTCTGATCGATGAAGTCACCTATGCCAGCCAGCCGCCGTGGCCTGTCCAAGCCGATACCACCGGATCTTCCCTCCAGCTTCAAGATCCGACTCAGGATAACAACCGGGTGGGGAATTGGACTGCCGTCGATACCAATGGCATGGCTCCGCCGCGATGGCAATATGTCAGTCTGACAGGCAAACCCGCCGCCTCCAACATCGACCTGTCTCTTAACGGCCCTGGACAGGTCTACATCGACCATCTCATCCTGGTCAAAGGGCTTATCCCTGAATCCGGCGCCAATCTGATTCGGGATGGGGAATTCGAATTGCCCTATGGCTCGCACTGGCAAGCCACAGAGGATCATGCCGGCTCGGACACCGTCCATTCGCCGCGTTACTCAGGCGATCTCTGTTTGCGTTTGACCGCCTTGGGTCCGAACGGCGCGGTTCGGCAATCCCTTCAGCAGGCTCTTGATCCGAATGAATTCTACAGCCTGAGTTACTGGTATCTGCCGGGCCAGGGAACCGCCATGGCCTCAGTAGGGATTGAAGGACTGGGCCTGACCAGCACCCATTCGGTCCAGCCGGAATTGGCGGCCCGCCGCACTCCCGGCACCGCCAATTCGGTCCGCAAGACTCTGGGTCCACTGCCCACCCTCTGGCTCAATGAAGTCCTGTCGGAAAACACCCGGGGACTCCCGGATGCCGCCGGCGAGCGGGAACCCTGGATCGAGTTGTTCAACAGCGGAATCCGCCCCGTTAACCTGGAAGGTTTTTATCTCTCCTCCAGTTTCTCGGATCTCAGCCTGTGGGAGTTTCCCGCAGGCACCCTGATCCAACCGGGACAATTCCTAGTAGTCATTGCCGATGGACAGTCAACGCAATCCATCCCCGGCCAGCCGCATACATCCTTCCGGCTGTCTCCCGTCGCCGGCCAACTTGCCTTGAGCCGACTTCAAAACGGGAATCTGGTCGTTGTCGATTATCTCGAATACGCCAGTCAGGCCCCAAACCAATCCTATGGGTGCTATCCTGACGGTCAATCTCACAACCGGTTTGTATTCGCGTCTCCCACGCCAGGCGCCTCGAATCTCGAAGTGGCTGATGTTCCAGCGGTCCGTATCAACGAATGGATGGCCGACAATACAGGCACCATCGCGGATCCCGCGGACGGCGGCTTCGAAGACTGGATCGAGATTCACAACGGAGGCGTCGGAGCCATTGATCTCGGTGGTTATTCCCTGACGGATGATCTGGGGAACCCTACCAAGTGGTCCTTCCCCGATGGCACCCTCCTCGCTCCAAACGGTCTTCTCCTGATCTGGGCGGATGAAGAAACCGAACAGAACGACCTGGGCCTCGGATTGCATGTCAACTTCAAGCTGAGCCGGGGCGGCGAGGAAATCGGGCTGTTTGATCCGCGCGGGAATCGCGTGGATTCGGTCGAATTTGGCATGCAGGCCACTGACATCAGCGAGGGGCGGTTCCCGGATGGATCGGATCACATCCGGAGTTTGCAGGAACCTTCTCCCGGCAAATCCAACGGGGGTGGCGAGGGCGAGTTGCGCGTGGATCGCATCGCAGTTTCACCGGCGGGAGTCACGTTATTCTTCACGACGACACCGGGCCGGACTTATGTGGTGCAACACAAAGATGAAATCACCGCCCCCAACTGGATCAACCTCGCCGATCCCTTCGTCGCCGTTTCCACCGAAACCTCGGCAACTGATCCTCTCCCTCAGAGTTCAACCCAACGGTATTATCGCGTCCTCGAAATCCAACCCTAAACAGATCTCCCAACGTTCTGCCCTGCGACAAGCCTCGATGTGGCAAATTAATCCAGCCGCTCTGGATTCCTGCCAAACGTTGAAGGTTCTGGCACGGTCGTGCCGGCTGATGTTTAAACGCGCGATCGTGCCCTGGTTGCCCAGATTCTCGCTCGGATTGCGCTTGCCCGGCGAACAGATGAGCAGAAAACCGCCCTCGTTATCGTGGCTGAGATTGAACTCGATGACTGTATTTCGAGAGTTGTAGTCCGAATCGAACCCCTGTCCATCCAGGAGCGTCTTGACTTCGGAGGCCCGATTCAGGCGCATCACGGTATTGTCGGTCGACCACGGCCAGATCCCGGCGTTGTATGTCCCGGCCCGCTCATTGGCGCCTTGGACAATATTGTGCTCCACCAGGCACCCGTCCGTTGCCCATGGCACGATGCCATCTCCTCCCACATCCCCCACCCAGTTATCGCGGATCACGACATTTGTGGACGGAAACCATCGGGTGCGCGAAGCGTGATAGCTCTGGGCAGCGATCCCCGATCGGTCGACACGCCACACAATGTTGCGTTCGATGCGCAAGCCGTCAAACCGGGAAGGCACACGCTCACCCCGGCTCCGGAAAATGAGGCCGCCGTTATCCTTCTGGCGCTGCGTGCCATTGACATCGTGAATAAACAACCCGGTGATCAGGATATCGGCCAGCGTGCCACAGTTGTCGGCCACGATATGCGCGCCGCGCCGGGGCCGATCACCAGCCCCCTGGTTGGTGAGTTCCAAATCGCGAACCTCGACATGCTCGGCGTTGCGCAGCAACAGAGCGTCCTCGCAGCCCCCCCCCGTTTCGATGCGCGGGCGGGCGGAACGATGGCCGGCATGAGGGCGATGGTGAGGATGGGGAGGAGAACGCAAGCGGATCTCCTGTCGAGGATGGCCCACAACATAAAAGGCTCGAGGCGTTGATTCGCTCAAGGTTTTCGAACACAAATCACATGGATCAGGTCCAATCCCAATCCGGTGGATTTCTCGTGTTGCCCCACGAGCTTGAACATCAGGTTGTTTCTTCCTTCGTTAAGGAAAAGACCGCCCATCAAAACGCGACCGCTCTTCGCCGGTTGTTCCGCGTAGAAATCGACGGCCTCGGCAACCGGATTCTCATTCTGGAACAGCTGGACCTTGGCCTGGGAGGGGCCTTTGAGCACCTCGAGATAGACCGAATACTGTCCCGCGGTGGGCACATCGCAGACCGGAGAGAGAAAATGCGATCCAAACCAGTCCTGGCCGGTGGCGGTTAAGGAGAGATAACGCACCTCCTCGTTACCCAGCCGCTCCATTTTTCGCGTCAGGCTGGCCCGGTCAAAGGACCAGGCATAGATGGGCAACTGCCACCAGGCGGGAAAAATGATCTCATCGAGATCCGTCACCGCGCGTTTCGACAAGGGAGGTGGCTCCGGGTTGGCGGATGGCTTTCGGTCGGAATAGAAATACGTCACGCTGCAGTAATCGGTGGGAATACTGTTCTTTTCTCCGGCGTGCTCGATGGTTTGGCGGATGCTTCGGCGATAGGCATAGGCATCGCCGAGAAAAAACCTGTAGGCCCCGGTCCGTCCCAGGTGCTTCGCGTATCCGAGGCATCCGCTCAAGGGAAAGGATATTCGTTTTTCCCAACGATCCGGCACGTCATACCAGCCTCCGTTGAAAAAATCCTCGGATCCAGTTCCGTGAATCACGAGTTCGCCATCGAGCGTGGTCTGGTCGTCTCCTTCAAAGAACAGTGTTTTTCCCGATTCAAAACCTTGAGATTGCAGCACGACCCCAACCAGGTGCCCCCGTCCTTCCGTATCCAGGAAAGTGTAAGGCTGTCCCAACTGGGTGGGATTCTCCCGGCCCCAAACGGCGTAAAATCTGCCCTCGTCCGGGCCTCGCGGAATGCCGGTGTGCAGGACTTCAACCTGCAAATCCGTCCTGCGGGTACGTTCCGAGACGATCTCGACCACAGCCCGGCGATCGAACGGCATCGGAAAATAACAGTAATTGGTTTCGCCTCGGGTGCCCGCCAGCAGGGATTGCATGGCCGGCTGTCCCCACGCGTAGCCGAAAAAATCTCCGAGCGGGCAAAACACCGCCGGCGAGTCTCCATCGAAGGAGATCTTCAGCAGCACATCGCGCGCCTTGCCCGCAACCGCTTCCACTGGCGATACCCGCAATCCCACAATTCGCCCGCCTTTGTCCGCTTGAAAAACGGTCTTCGACGAATTCGGTTCCAGAACAACCGCGCTTCGGCTGCACTCGATCCGGGCGCCTGTCGGCGCCGTGGCATCGCTGATGTCCTCTCCGGCACGGCCAAACAATCGGCAGGCCTTTTCCAGCCGCGACCGGCCTTCATCCGACAGCTGCGGATCAAAAGTGCTCACGGGAGAATCCGGTCCATACAACGCATAATTGATCTGATAAAACTGGATCTTGGGGGCCCGAACACGCACCACACAGGACTTGGCGAAAGGAAGGGGAACGTAGCAATAGTATCCACCGGCTCCAAAACCGACCAGCGGCCGCGGAAACGCCGGATGTCTGCCCAAGAACAGGTCCCGGAATTTGATCTCCACTCGGGGACGCGCCTCGCCGTCAAACCAAAATTCCATCATGTCGTCGGTCGGCGTGGGCGTCCAAACCCGGTAAATGATCCCCGGCCCTTGCAGATCGGCGATCACCACCGCATCGGCTTCCTTTCGAACCATCGAGTATTTGCCCGAGAAACCATCGTCATTGCCCCCCGTCCGGTCATAACTGGAAACCATCCCCACCTTAACCGAGGTCTTGAAGGCCGCCAACCGGTCCAGCCGGGATAACTCCTCGATGGCCGCTGCTCCCCGGCAGGAAGGATGCATTGCCAGCAGGATTCCCGCCGTCCAAATTGTGAAACAGGTCGATTTCATGGTTATGTCTTTTGTCCATTCCGCGCGCCCTTGCCCTCCGTGTTCACAAAACAATCTCCTGACGGGTGAAATCGTATTGGGCCACCTTCTTCTTGAGGAACGACAGCAGGGCCATGTTGAGGGCCACCTGGACGTGGTAGCCAAATTCGACATCGCTGGCGGGCTTCTCACGGGTTCGCACGCATTGCAGGAAGTTCTTCCAGTGCGCTTGGGTCGCGTCCATTTTCCCCGCGGGAATCACCTGTTTATTCCCCTGGAAAGGGATCACAGAGACACTATCGAAACCCATGTTCCACTCACCGGGATTCTGGAGGGTAATGGTGCCTTCATCGCCTCGGATGGTGGGCTCGTTCGGATAGGCGTTGCTGAGGGTGCATGGAATGACGATCGAGAGCTTCTCGGGGTAGTCCAAGCACATGTTGAAAGTATCCGGCACCTCGCGGTCATAGGTCGTGTATTTAAAAATGCCGCCTGACGCCACCGCCAGAGAGGGTATCTTCACGCCCAAACAACTGACAAAAGGCGTGAACACGTGCGGAAACAGATCCGTGCATGGCCCCCCCGCGTAATCCAGATACTTTCTCCAGCTGAAAAACCGGTCGACCGTAAACGGCACCTTTGGCGCATCCCCCAGAAATCCCTCCCAATCCAGCTCCGGCCCGGGTTTGGCCGTCGGATCGGGAATATCCATCCGCTCGCCCCAGTCTCCCTGACGAAAGAATCCCGCCACGACAAGCTGCGGATGTCCAATCGCGCCTTGCCGGATGAGCTCGCCCACTTTCTTCCAGGCAGAGCTCGAGTTGCCCTGATTCCCGATTTGCACCACCCGTTTCAACCGGACCGTTTCCTCATAAAACTTGCGGCTCAGCTCGGTTTGCGTCCAATGTCCCATCGGTTTTTCACAATAAACATCTTTGCCGGCTCGAACGGCGTCGATCGCCTGCGGCACGTGCAACCGATCCGGTGTGGCAATGCACACGGCGTCCACCGCGCTGTCCGCCAACAGCTCCGCGTGTTTCAAATAAGCCTTGGCCCCCGTCTGTCGCACCACTTCATCGCGGCGAAACTTCCAGGAATCATTCACCGCCACAATCTGAGCCTGCTCGCCCTCCTTGATCAGGTTCTTGACCGTATTGACGTGGCTGAAACCGCGGCCGCCCACTCCAATAAAGCCAATGCCGATGCGATCGTTGGCGCCCAGAACCCGGCCTCGAGCCACCCAGGGCGCCGCCACGGTGGCGCCGATCGCAGCCGCCTGCGCGGTGGTTCGGATGAATTCCCGACGAGAAAAAGAATGACTTGGGGAAGTATTCATAAGCAGAAAAGAATTAGGGTGTTGATTTCCTGATAATGGCCGATTCAACCATGAACCTTATGTTGTCGAATCAAGGCCGGAATGCCAGCAATATTCCGCACAATCGCAACCGGAAACACAGCCTTGAAAAGGGCCGACATCAGGGTATAAGTAGTTTTTCACAATCCATATTGAATATTATGAATTCGAAAAAGAGTATCGACTTGTTGAATAAGGCGGTGGCCGACGAACTCCAGGCCGTGCATCAGTACATGTATTGGCACTTTCATCTCGATGATCAGGGATTCGCCCCGCTGGCGGGAATGTTCAAGCGGATCGCCATTATGGAGATGGGCCATGTCGAACGGCTGGCCGACCGCATCCTCTTCCTGAAGGGCGATGTCGTGATGGAGGTTGCCGGCCCGGTGGAAAAGATCACGGAAGCCCAGAAGATCCTGTCCAAGGCCGCCGAGATGGAGCAAGCCGGAGTGACCAGCTACAACCAGTTCGCACTCCAATGCAGCCAGAACGCCGATGCCGTCTCCAAGCAGCTGTTCGAAGCCCTGGTCAACGACGAGGAATCGCACTTCGATGAGTTCGACAAACAGCTCGAAAACATCAAACGATTCGGCCCCAATTATCTCGCCCTCCAGTCGTTCAACAAAGCCCCAGAACAACCGGCCGAAGCCGACTAATCACTCTTTTGCCCCATTTCGGATCCGTCCCCCGTGTCCCCAGTATTGGTGACTGGCTGGGGACACGATTTCCGTTATAGTGCCCTTGTCTTTGACCGGTGCAAAAGTGCAGTTGACCTTGTATCCGTGTGTGTGAAGAAAAAGGCGTAAGTCTGCGGCGCCGCTCGGGTTGAAGATCACAGGTAGCGACAGGCTACCCCGATTTTGTAGCGTGTTCTCTCAATCGTTTCCTAAGAGCAAGGCCGGGTAACCCCCGGCCTTCTTTTTTCCACGGGAATAGGGAAGCCCTCGCTTGATGGCGCAGGATCGTCAGAACCGGTAGACTAAGCCAGCCCGGATCCGGTTTTGATAATAATCCCGGTATTCGATGTCGGACATTTTTTCGGTGTAGGTATAACCCACGGTGGCGCGCCAATGCTCGTGGAGTTGGTAGCCAAGGGTAATGCCGGCTTGCAGATAGGTGTAATCCTCCTCATACGAATAGCCCATTTCCTTGGCGAAGAATACGGAGACAAAGGTGCTGAGATCGACGTTCCTGAGGACGTTCCACATGGCGGTATACTGGAAGTAAGTCTGCTCCAGGTTGTAGCCGCTGAACCCGAGTTCGTTCCGATGCCCGGCGGACAGGTTGTGGTTGAGATAGGTATTGAGCCGGTGGTTGATCTGCCCGTAGGCGTAAAAATTGGATTCATCCGTATCATCCATGCGCGGATCATCACTCAAAATCGATTCATACCCCCCCCCAACGCGCAGATTCAAATTGGGTGACAAAGACCACCCGACGAAGGGCCCGCCGCCCACCCGCCAATGGTCCGCGATCTGATCTTCCTTATAGTTGTGGTAATTGGCGTGTCCCTCGAGGCCGAGTTGAATCTGGGGGGAGAAAAGAAACGTCAGCGACGCCGATAACCATTCCGATACCCGATCGGCGTAACTGTAAGTCTCCTCGGCAGTCCAAAAATCCTCGTGATCATACCCCACCGTCACAATCAAATCGTTCAAATCCCAATCGACCTGCGCTCCGAGCCGGTTGTCATAGCGTCCCAGAACGGCTTCGTTGCCGAGGTTCAGGAAAATGCCGTCGTTTTCGATGTAGGATCCGTAGGTGAGGCTCTCCTGGTAATAAAAGCGTTCGTGCAGGTTGATCTTGAAGTCGCCGGTGAAAATATTGAAGGCAAGGGCGGAATCCGGACTGATCAAGGGACGATCCGCGTTCAACTCGGTATGGTCGATGTAGTAATCATAGCCAATGCCAACACCAAAAGTCAGCGTATTGGCCCGGGTCACCTGCCAGTGGCTCTTGAGCTTGACTTCGGGGTGAATGATGAAGTCGCTTTCCCGATGGGTGCTTGACCAGTAAATGTTGTCGTTATACTCGAATCCAAGGTGAAGTTCCGTGCGCAGGCCGACCGCGCCCATGCGAATATTGTAGTCTCCGGGAATCATGGCCTGTTTTTGCGAGGCCAACTCGTCACCGGCCATCGATTCTCGGATGGCTTCCTGACCGAATCCGGCAGGTCCCATCGCCGCAAGGCCGACCGTCACAAACACGAGAGGCGTCGGATTCAAGCCACTGGCCAAGTGAGATCTCCCTTTTGACTTCATAGCATTCAGCAAACAAAAATTCGACTTCGAAATACAATCCGCCCCTCTTCCCCGTGCGCATCCATCATTAGTACAAGCATGATTAGGCTATAGATTACTCTTATTCAAGTCCAGTTTTTATTTCAGCTCAACTCACATCCGGAGGCAGGGAATCAGCTTCGTCGGAAACACAAGATCTTGGCTGTGGATCATGCCGTTTCTGTCAGATCCGCGGCCTCAGCCACATGGGCGCTCGGGCCCCGCGCGGCCTCGACAACCTCAACGTCCAAGGGCGCGGATGGTTTGAATTTCGGCAATCAGCCACTCGCCCTCTGTCTTGGTCAGACGGATTCTCAGCTGTTGAACAACGGCATTCTGTTCCTGGTTCACATCGGCCAAAGCGGTGAGCCAGGCGGTGGCTGACTGCCGGTTGTCCGCGACCTCAATTCTGTAGTCCAGGAATTCCACTCGCAACCGCTGCAGGTGTGTTCTGACCGCGGCCAGGACTTGACGCAATTGATCGCGTCCTTCAATGCTGCCGTAGTCCGGATTCACGTTATCGAGGCGGATCACGAGTTCCGACTGGAAGAAGGCACTCAGTCGGTTGACCACAGCCAGGCGGGCAATGGCTGATTCCGAGTTGGAAAACGAGGTGAGCTGGGCCATTTTGTCGAGTTTTCGCCGGATGAGGGTGGCATCGGAAGGAAAGAGGCGAAACATCAACAGAATGATGAGCACCACGGCCAAACCGGCCATGCCGATGAGAGTCAGTTTTCTCAAAAAAGCACCTTCCCGACAATGCGCGAACGTTCCACCGTGCCGTATTCGTGCAGACTCAGCGGCATTTCCCGATTGTCCCCCACCACAAAGAACGCGTCGGGAGGCACCAACGTCTCGGCCAGATTCCATGCGGCGCGCGGCCTTTTCACATAGGGCTCATCGAGAGGTTTGTCATCAATAAAAATCCTGCCGTCGCGAATGGCGACGCGGTCGCCGGGCATGCCAATAATCCGTTTCAGCAGCATCACGCTATGGCCCGTCATCGCGATGCTGATCACGTCGCCGCGTTGAGGTTCTCTCCATCGGTAAGCCCAGCGATTGGCGAAGTTGACGCCTCCTTCCCGGTAGGTTGGCAGCATGCTGATGCCCTGAATTCGGATGGGCAGGAGGATAAATCGGAACACGACGAAGGCGGTCAACGCAATCAATCCGACACGCAACAGAGTGCGCTTGGGATGTCTGCCGACCAGCAACCGGATCCACCAGGACGGCGAGGAACTGGTTTCGCCCGTGTTCATGACTCGGCGGGGAGCAATGCCATCGGGCCATCGCTCCCCCTCCGAAGAAGTCTATTGGTTTTTCTTCTCGAGGTCTTCCTTCTTGATAACCTCAATCTTGGCCCCTTTCTTCATCTCATCAGCCGAGGGGACTTTGATAATATCGCTGGTGACCGGAGCCGGAGGCGGAGCGGGAGGCTCAATTCCGAGAAGTTCCACATCGAAGATTAGGGTGGCATTCGGAGCGATTCGGCCGCCGCCCGAACCCATTTCACCGTAGGCCAGGTTTGCCGGAATAACCAACTGCCACTTCGAACCCACCTTCATCAGTTGCAGCGCCTCGGTCCATCCCTTGATGACACCGGACACATTAAAGGTCGCCGGTTTGTCCCGCTGATAAGAGCTGTCAAACTCGGCGCCGTCGATGGTCGTTCCGCGGTAGTGCACTTTAACCACGTCGTTCGACTTGGGTTTCTCACCGGAGCCGTCCTTGAGGATTTTGTACTGCAGACCGCTGGCCAGAGTGGTCACCCCCTCTTTGGCCTTGTTTTCCGCCAGGAACGCTTCACCCGCCTTGAGATTCTTTTCACCCTGCTCCTTGCGGCGCTGTTCAGCCCGCGCCCGCAGTTCCTTGCTGAATTCCTGCATGACGGTCTTCATCTCGTCATCGGGAATCTGGAGTTTGGCGTTGCTATAAACGTCCTTGACGCCCCGCGCGAGGGTGTCCAGGTCAATATCGATATCCTGGCCTTTCCAGCTTCGTCCAAGGTTTACGCCAATGATATAGCTGATCTTCTGTTTCTGGTCTTCAAGCGGCTTGGCGTCCTCGGCATAAAGCGGACAGGCCACCAGGGTGGCGAGTGCGGTTGCAATGAGCAGTTTCTTCATGTGTTTTCCTTTTACCCCCTTATTTTGAGGAAAGACCGGCAATCTGCAATGGAATTCTTGCGGGATCCGCGTGCGCTTTGGTGCTTGGGCCTGCCCCCCCGGGGGGCGAATTCGACCTTTCCACCACTGAAAATTGCACAATCGCCTTGCCAAGTTCGCTCCGGACCATTTCATTATCTCCTCCATGTTGTCGACGCAGCACAATCATAAAGTCGATTTGCTCTCCGGTAACGAAGCTATCGCCCGGGGCGCATTCGAAGCGGGTGTGGCCGTGGCGTGCGGTTACCCGGGAACTCCGTCCACGGAAATCCTGGAGGCCGTGGCCACCTATAAACCGGCACTCTATTGTGAATGGTCCCCGAACGAAAAGGTGGCCTTCGAGGTGGCCGTCGGCGCGTCCCTGTCGGGAGCACGGTCGATCGTCACCATGAAACATGTGGGATTGAACGTCGCCGCCGATCCGCTGATGACCTTTTCCTATGTGGGCGCCGTAGGAGGAATGGTCGCGTGCGTGGCCGACGATCCCGGCATGCATTCCTCTCAAAATGAACAGGATACACGCCATTACGCCCGCTTGGCCAAGGTGCCTCTCTTCGAACCAGCTGATTCCCAGGAAGCCAAGGATTTCCTGAAGATTGCCCTCGATGTATCCGAGCAATTCCAAACGCCCATCCTCTTGCGCCTGACCACGCGAGTGAGCCATTCGCGCGGCTTGGTTACCCTCCTGGAGGACCGAAAGCCCGCCGCCCAGCCTGGATTTGTCAAGGATCCCCCTCGCTACGTCCCCATCCCCATGTGGGGCCGGTTGATGCGCCACCGGGTGGAGGAACGGCTGCCCAAATTGATCGAGGCCGCTGAACAATCGCCGCTCAACCGTATCGAAATGCGGGATCCGGAGTTCGGCATCGTGACCTCGAGTATTGCTTACCAGTATGTCCGGGACGTTTTTCCGGAGGCCTCGGTGCTCAAACTCGGATGGTCTTATCCTTTCCCGGACAAAGTCATCCGCCAATTCGCCGGCCAGGTCAAACGGATTCTCGTTGTGGAGGAGCTCGATGATTTCCTGGAAGAACACATCAAAGCGCTGGGGATTGCCTGCGAGGGTAGAAACATCGTTCCTGGCATTGGCGAACTGACGCCCAGCCGATTGCGGCAAGTGAAAGCCCGTCTCGAGGGCCGCGAACCCTCCGCTATACCCACGCCAACCCCTGTCAGCGATCTGCCCGCCCGTCCGCCCGTCCTTTGCCCGGGTTGCCCGCATCGGGGCATTTTCTATGCCCTGACCCAATTTGATGTCGTCGTCACCGGGGACATCGGCTGTTACAGCCTCGGCGTGTTTCCTCCCTTGAACCGGATGGATACGATCCTGTGCATGGGCGCGGGTGTGTCGATGCCGCAAGGCTTCGAAAAGGCCGGGGAACCCAAAAAAATCGTCGGAATGGTCGGGGATTCCACCTTTTTTCACTCCGGAATTACCGGTTTGTTGAACATCGTGCACAACCGAGGAGCCTCCACCATCGTTGTGGTCGACAATCGAACGACGGCTATGACTGGCCACCAGGACAATCCCGGCACCGAATATAACCTCATGGGCGAGGTCACTCCGGCCATTTCCATCGAAGCCATTGCCCGCGCCTGCGGCGTCCGACGGGTGGAAACGGTCAATCCATACGAACTGGAACGAACCATCCAGGTGTTCAAGGAGGCTTTGGAAGCCAAAGAAGCCACCGTCATTGTCTCGCGGGCACCTTGTCCCTTGCACGAAGGCAAGCCCGTTGGCAAACCTCTCGCGATGGATGCCTCCGTCTGCCAGGAATGCGGCGAATGCCTGAATCTCGGCTGCCCGGCTGTGGAAAAACGCGAGGGCCATGGATTGCATATCAACGATCTCCTGTGCGGCGGCTGCGGCATGTGCGCCCAGGTCTGTCCTTTTGCCGCCATTTCTCCAATTCAAACCGCTCAATCATGAACAATTCCACCACGAATGTCGTCTTGGCCGGCGTCGGCGGCCAGGGCATCCTGCTCGCCAGTGAGATTATGGCGCGCGCGGCCATGGCGGCCGGGTTCGATGTCAAGACGAACGAAGTCCACGGGATGGCCCAGCGAGGCGGATCGGTCATCGCCCAGATTCGTTACGCGACCAAGGTCAATAGCCCGCTCGTGGCTCTGGGCACCGCCCAAGTCCTCGGATCGCTGGAAAAAATCGAGTCCCTGAGATACGCCGAATACCTGGCCCCAGGCGGACTGGCGGTGGTTTCCACGCAAATCGTCGTGCCCCTGACCGTCTCGAGCGGCCAAGCCCAATACCCCGAGGACGCTGAAGATCGGATCCGGCGCACTTTTCCTCGGCTGATCTACGTCGATGCCGTCAAACTGGCCGGGGAACTGGGCAACATCAAAGCATCAAACCTCGTGGTCATGGGAGCGTTATCGACCGGCCTCGATCTGCCTCTGACGGCCTGGCAGGAGGCCATCCGGGCCGCTGTCAAGCCGCGGTTCGTGGACTTAAACCTCAAGGCCTTCACCGCCGGTGTCGCCTGCGCCGATACTACCGCCGCCCAAACGCCCCCTCCAGCATAGCATAGGGCTGCGGGCGGTCGTTCGGATACAGCCGCGCTCCGAAGTGTCGCTGGAATGTGATTGGGTTAGATGATGTTCCGCTGCGCGGAACGGGAATACCAAAACACTGCACTTCAATCCGGTGGGCTGAGAGGTTAAGTTTTCGGGCGACAAAACCATGAAAACTCAACGACAACCTCGGCCCACCGTCAAAGCGATCCTCGATGAACCTGTCACGCTGAGTGTCGAATGTCTAGCCCGCTTCAGATCTCCTTCGTCTCTTCACACCGGCCTGCTGGCATAGCTGAAGGGGACGACGAGCACCGCACAATCGGCCTTGCGCACAACCTTCTCCGCCACACTCCCAAAAAAAGCCTTGCGCACCCCCCCGTGGCCCTCCCGGCCAATCAGGATCAAGTCAATGGCCTTTTCCCGCGCAAAATCCAAAATCTCCGCGGCATCAGGCCCCACGCGGACCTCGATCTGGACATCCAGGCCGGCCGGCACCCGATTCACATAACTGGAATGGATCTTCTCATCAATCGCCCGCCGAGTCTGCTCCTCCACGTCGTCCACCTCCTGCAAATACGATTTCCAAAACTGGGCATCCGCCTCGTGGACAACATGCAGCACGTAAAGCGTCGAGCCCGGACGCCGAATGGCCGCGTCGATGGCGAAATCGAATACGGCATCCGCGCTGGTCGAGAAATCCGTGCAGAAGAGAATGCGCTTGAAACGCGTTTCCGCTTGGGCCGCGGTATTCATGGGAATCCTTGAGGTTAATGGATCAAGTTAGGCAGCCAGAGAATGATCTGTGGAAAGGCGGTAAACAGGATCGCGGCAAATACCAGCGCGTACAGGAAAGGCATGCTCCCCTTGAAAACCTTTTCCATGGGCACATCCCGAACCATGCCGCTCACCACATAAACGTTCACACCCACTGGCGGAGTGATGACCCCCATCTGGGTCACCACAACAATCATCACACCGAACCAAATCAGGTCGTAACCCAGAGTCAAAATCACCGGGTAAAAAATCGGGATGGTCAAAATATCCAGCGCCAGAGCATCCAGAAAACATCCTCCAACCAGATAGAAGATAATGATCATGCCGATGACGGTCCAACCGGGTAATGGCAGCCCCGCCAGCCAGGAGGCCAATGCGGAAGGCAGCTGGGTCCGGGCCAGAAAATGACCAAAGATAATCGCGCCAGCCACAATGGTAATAACCATGCAGGAGGTGCGGATGGATTCGTTCAAGCATTGCAGAAGCTTCCGCCAAGTCAGCTCGCCCTTGAGCGAGCCAATCACCATCGTCCCGGCCGCGCCAATTGCCGCAGCCTCGGTCGCGGTATAAAATCCAAGAAACATTCCTCCCATCACCAACACAAATAGGATCACGGTCTCCCATACCCCTTTGAGCGAGGCTAACTTCTCCCGCAAAGTAAAAACGGGCCCCGGTGGCCCCATCTCAGGCCTCCGGCGGCATTGAAAATAGATGACGGCGCAAAAAATCGCCGCAATCAGCAAGCCCGGCACCACACCGGCGATAAACAACTTGCCAATCGATTGCTCGGTCAGGATGGCAAAGACGATGAACACAATGCTGGGAGGAATCAGCATCCCCAGCCCCCCGCCGGCGGCGACACATCCCGTGGCCAACTGCATGTCATACTTGTATCGCCGCATCTCGGGCAGCGCCACCGACGCAATCGTCGCCGACGTCGCCGGGCCCGATCCGCAGATGGCGCCAAACGCCGTGCACGCCCCAACCGTGGACATGGCCAGCCCGCCCGGGAGACGTCCGATCCAATGATACGCGGCATGAAACAATCCCCGGCTGATGCCCGTATGAAACGCCACCTGCCCCATCAACACAAACAAAGGGATCGTCGTCAGGTTGTAATCGGAAAAGGTCGAGTAGAGATCGATGGTGGCCATGCTCAAAGCGGCCGCTGGGGTCGTTAACACCGCAAATCCCACTAAACCCACCAGCGCCATGACAAAGCCAACAGGCATGCTGCTGGCCAGCAACACCAGCAGCAGCACAATTCCCAATATGCCAACTTGAAACGGGGTCATGGCTTGATGAAGGTTCGACCCGGATGTGTCAAGTGGTAGACCTTTACCAGGACCACCAGAACGCAGGAAATGGACAGCACGTAAGGCACCCAGAAAATGGGCATCTGGATCGTCATGCTCACCGTTCCGCTGTTTCTGAGGGAGTTGCCATACCGGATGCTTTGCCAGGCCAGAAGCACAAACAACGCAATCACCATCAGCCGCATGCCGGTGTCCACCACGATCCGGCCCCGGCGCCCCAAACGTTGAAAGAAATACTCGATCGCCACATGCCCTTTGATCGCGGTGGTATAAGGCAGCGCCGCGGCCACCGTCAACGCCGCGGCGATGCTCGTAATGTCATACGCACCCTTCAACGAGATCCGGAACAGACGAAGAACAACATCCAGACTGGTCACCGAAACCATGGTCAATAGACCGAGGCCGGCCAGCAGTCCTAGAAACCCAATCAGGGCACGCAAGGCCTGGTGGTATCGATCAATCCAAATCGCCGCCGGACGGGATGCCGATGAACTTGACTGGTCGCTCATTATTTGCTGCCAGCCTTCGAGATTTCGGCCTGAATATCCTTAACCAGGGCCTCGCCCGGCAGATTCTTTTCCTTGGCCTGTTTGACAAACGCATCGAGCACCGGCTTGACCGCGGTCTTCCAATTCTCTTGTTCCGCGGCAGAAAGTGGGATGAACTCGCGCTTGAGCTGAGTCACAAACTCTCGGCCTTCCTTGTCGGCCTGGTCCCAGGCCTCGCCGTGCTTGGCCTTCCATTCCTGGCTGACCTCCGTAAACACCTTCTGAATATCGGCGGGCAGTTGGCTCCATTTGTCCTTGTTCATCACCACAAACATCGCGGTGGTATAGCCAATCGCCGAAGAATCGATGACATACTGGATGGCCTCGCCCTGTTTCCAGCCCTTGAGGGTCTCGATCGGACACAGAGTCGCCTCGACTACCCCTTTCTGCAATGCCTCGTACGTCTCAGGTTGCGCCATCGCCACCGCCGTCGCCCCTAATGCATCGCAGATCATCTTCGATAAGCCGGTGGCGCGCACTTTGAGACCTTTGACCTCGGCGAGTGTTCGCACGGGTTTCTTGGACGCCAGAATCCCAGGACCGTGAGCATGCAGATAGAGCACCTGAACCCCTTTCAGTTCTTCTGGCTTGTATTTCTCGACCATGGCATTCGCGATCCGTGTTGCCGTCATCCCGTTCGGATAGCCCACGGGAAGATCCAGCCCCTCCATCAAAGGAAACCGGCCCCGCGTGTAGGCAAAACAACTCATCCCCAGATCGGACACCCCGTTGACCACCCCTTCATAGCACTGGTCGGCCTTGGTCAAAGAACCTGCGGGAAAAATGTTGATTTTCACCCGGCCTTGCGTTCGCTTCTCAATCTCGTGGGCCCAATTGGTGGCCGTGATGCACTGGATATGCGTCGGCGGAAAGAAAATGCTGTAGGTCAGGGTAATCGTCTGGCCTGGCCCGGTGGCGCCCTCTTTGGGCTTGCAGCCACTCAGTCCCAAGGTTCCAATAATCATAGCGACCGTCAAACACCATGCCGCCCCACGCTCCACCGCTCTTGTTGCCTTCATGATTTGTTCCTTTGATGGTTGCCCCAGGAATGCACCGGTCCCCATGACTGGCTTTATTGCCTCGGGTTGAACCGTTTTAATCGACCCAGCCCAAGCCTGCAATCCTTAATGAAACCTTTTCGGAACACTTAATACCCGGCAGAATGCTCCATGTTCATGAAACAACCCGCCCGCATGACGGAAAGCCTCTGCCTGGCCTGCGGCCTTTGCTGCAATGGTGCGCTCTTTGCCGATGTCATCCTTCGAGGCGCCTCTGAACGCGCCCTCTTCGAGGACATCGGCTGTGTCCTGCGAACCCAAGGGGGCGGCAAGAGGCTTCCGCAACCTTGTCCGGCGTGGATCCAATCCCGATGTCAAATCTACGATCGCCGTCCCCTTTATTGCCGCGAATTTGACTGCCAATTGCTGCTCGATTGCCGGAATGGGCAAATGACTTCCAAACGGGCGCTCTCTCTCATCCGACGGGCTGCCCGTCAATTGGGCGCTGTGGAACGTTGTTTTCAGCAACTCAACGATCGGTCGACCCATCTCTGCTTGCGCCTTCGATTCCAACGGTTGCGCACCCGGTTGGCCCGGCGTCATCTCTCCCCGGCCGAGAGTCTCATTTTCAGCCGTCTCGGCTTAAGAATCCACCAGCTGAACTTGCTCTTAAGCAAATACTTTCTTCCGTCGTCTCCCCCCCATGAATCTCCGCGCAAAACGAATATCCTTACCGCGCATCCATCTGTCACATAGGCCGGATTTCCAGTAGGAAGCCCATCGATCCCGCGACAGAATTTTGCGTAGCTACGAAAAAAACTGTCGCGCCAGTCACCTCCAGGAAATCTGGGTGCATGGGGGCGAATCGGATCCCGGATCAGGCTGGTGAGATGGTGGGGGAGGATGGATCTACGGGATGTGGTGCCAGGGGGGAGGATTGAACTCCCGACCAAGGGCTTATGAGTCCCCTGCTCTACCGCTGAGCTACCCTGGCACACGGTTGGCCAGCCTCCACGGTGAGGCTGGGCGGCCAAATTAAGCCGAAAGCCTCGAAGACGACAAGCAATTTTCTAAGATCGACCGATTCGAAGATCGACGGTTTACAGGTATTTGGCCAGTTGGGCCTGGCTTTCAGCCAAAACCTTCTGGTGCAGGGATCGTCCCTGAGCATCGATCGTCACCACGACAGGAAATCGTTGGACCTCGAGTTCCCACAGGGCTTCCGGAGAGCCGAATTCCTTCAGAAACGACACGCTGCGGACGCGGGTGATGCACTCGGCCAGCACCTGTGCCGCTCCTCCGATCGCGTGGAGGTAGACGCAGCCATATTCCTGGCAGGCTTTCTGGGTGCGCTCGCCCATGCCACCTTTTCCAATGATGCCACGTAAGCCGAAGTCGCGGATGATTTGGCCTTGATAGGGCTCTTCTCGAGCGGAGGTAGTAGGCCCCGCGGCGACCACTTTCCATTCGCCGCGGTCGTCTTGGAGAACCACCGGTCCGCAATGGTAAATGATGCCGTTTTGCAGATGGACACCGGGAGGGAGTTGACCGCCTTCGTGCAGGTATTTGTGAAGGGCATCGCGGCCGGTAAAGACAATGCCGGAGATTTCGACGGCATCGCCGACGTTCAGCGCTCGGATTTTGTCCTCAGCCAAAGGGGTTGTGAGATGAATCATAAGCCGGATTAGTAAAGCCAGTCAGCGATGGATCCGTTGTCATCGAGGCGGACGCCCTGTCGGCGGAAGGCCCAGCACATGTAGCTGATGCTCACAAAAAACGAGGCGGGAACGCGGTTCCGGGCGCAAATCTTGACGCCCAGCAAGGTGGTCTTTCCTCCAAAACCCATCGGGCCTATGCCCAATTGATTGGCGGTTTCCAGGATATCCCGCTCGAGACGATCAAGTTCGGGAATGGGATTACGATCATCCAGTGTGCGGAGCAACTGGAGCTTGGAATTCTCGTAGCCGGTGGCCCGATCTCCCCCGATACAAACGCCGAGAACCCCCGGTCCGCAACCTTTGCCTTGGGCTTGGACCACGGCGTCCAGGATCACCCGGCGGCAACCATCGAGATCCCGGTTCGCCTTGAGTTTCTCGATGGGCAGGGAATACTGCGCGCCCACGTTTTCGCAACCACCGCCCTTGAGCATCAAGCGCACCGTCACTTCGGGGGCTCCATGCTGGTGGAAATGCAGGATGGGCGAGCCGGGGCCGACGTTGGTCCCGTCGTTTGCACCTGTCAGAGAGTCCACGGAGTTCTGGCGCAGGTAACCCAGGCGGGTGGATTCACGCACAGCCTCTCGGGCTGTCTCCTCGAAGGCTCCCTGGTCCAGCCCCCGGGGCGCGTCCACATAGAACAGCGCGCTTCCGGTATCCTGGCACAAGGGCTGAGATTTCTTTTCAGCCAGCTCGATGTTCTTCTGAATGATCCGCATTGCCGACTCCGCTATCGTCCCTTGCTGTTCAGCTTCGAGCGCTTTCAGGATCGCCTGTTGAACATCGGTCGGGATTTCAGCCGAAGTGCGGCGAATCAATTCCACCAACGATTCCCGCAATGACTTCATACGCGGGGGGAAGGTAAAGCCGTGTTTGGGGAGTGTCAACGGAGCGCTGAGGATTTCTACCGTGCGCGGGGTTCGGAATCGGGATTATCCCGTGGGATTTTTTGGCACGGAAGTGTTTCGTGTCCATTGGCGCTCATTCGTGGTTCGATTTTTTGTCAAAATCTTACGTGCGGATTTTGGGGGGTGTTTTTCCTATTGGCCAGAGTCGGCTTATCCGCTAATTTCGGTGACTAGCGCCATGTCTCCGAAGTGTTTATTGGCGGAGAACGGCGCCAGGAAAGAGGGTGATTGGACTATGACAGAAAAGTCGGGAACAACCTCCCGCGGGCCATCGGCGGCGAGAGAATTTCTAGTGGCATTGCTGGTGTTAATGGCGGTGATCGCCGTCATTTTTTACCGGAGTTTCATTCCGGGACAGGCCTTGTTCGCCAACGACGGCAACCTGGGGATTACCATGGCGCACGCCGACGAGGCGTTGAGCAGCATCAAAGGCTCCTGGCAGGAACTGAACCTGCTGGGCCTTGAACTGCCGAGCGCGTCTCCGAATGTGGATTTTGTCCTGTTCCTTTTGCTGGGTCCGATTTTATCGGCGAAGTTCACGGCGGCTTTGTCGTTGGTGGCGGTCGGCATGTGTTGCTGGTTTTTCTTTCGGGTGCTGGGTTTTCCCAACTGGGTTTGCATTTTGGGCGGACTATCGACGGCGTTGAATTCGAACATCTTTTCCAACACCTGCTGGGGCCTGTTTTTGTGGACCTTTGCGCGGGGCTTTGTCTTTCTGGCTTTGGCGGCGGTTTACAGTGCCAGCCGGGGTGGAGTTCTCCCGAAGCTGTTGTTGGCGGGTTTTGCGGTTGGAATGGGCATACTCCAAGGATACGACATCGGGGCGATTTTCAGTCTGTATGTGGCGGCGTTCACGGCATTTGTGGCATTGACACAACCGGGTTCCTGGGGCTCGAGAATCGGCCGGGCTGTGGGCCGAGTGGCCTTGGTGGCTGTGGCGGCGGCGTTTATTGCGGCTCATGGATTGATGACGTTGATTGGCACCCAGATCGTGGGCGTCGCCGACGTCGAAGAACAGACAAAGAGCAGCGAGGAACAGTGGACGTTTGCCACGCAATGGAGCCTGCCCAAGATTGAGACCTTGCGCCTCATTATTCCCGGGCTTTTTGGGTATCGGATGGAGATGGACAATGGGGGAGACTACTGGGGCACGGTGGGACAATCGCCAGGATGGTTCGAGCATCATCAGGGCTATCCGCGTCACTCCGGAGAAGGCGAGTATGCCGGGATCCTGATCGTTTTGATTGCGGCTTGGGCTGGGGCGCATGTCTGGCGTAAAAAGGGCAGTCCTTACTCGGAGGAAGAACGCAGAATGCTGGCTTTTTGGGTGGGAGCGGCGGTCATTTCGCTATTGATGGCGTTTGGGCGGCACGCGCCATTTTACCGGCTTTATTACAGCCTGCCGTTTTTCTCCACCATGCGGAATCCGATCAAGTTCCTGCAACCGCTCAATATCTCGCTGCTGATCCTATTTGGCTACGGACTCGCCGGCATGGGACGGCTGTATCTGGAGCGATCGACCAAATGGGGATCGACTTTTCTGGGCCACATGAAGAACTGGTGGTCGGCGGTCGGTGGCTTCGACAAGCGCTGGGCGCTTGGCTGTCTGGCGTTCCTGGGCTGCAGCCTGATGGGATGGCTGATCTTCACCTCCTCACGCACGGGTCTGCTGCAATACCTCGAGGCTGGCGCTTTTGCGCCAGACAAGGCCACAGCAATTTTCAGCTTCAGCAGCAAAGAGATTGGTCTTTACCTGGTTTTTCTGGTTGTGGCGTTGGGCTTGATGAGCGTGATTATGAGCGGATGGCTCGCCGGCAAACGATTGCGTTGGGCGGTGCTGGCTTTGGGGCTGTTCATTGGCATCGACATGGTTCGGGCCAACGGCCCCTGGATCAAGTATTATGATTACCGCGAGAAATACGCCTCGAATCCGGTGATCGATTTTCTGAGGGAAAAGCCCCACGAATACCGGGTGGAAATTCCCCACGTCCCAATGGCCCATACCCCGATCTACATTCCTCTTCCTCAGGAATTGTCCTTTTATGTTCGAGTGTGTTTTGTTGCCTGGCTGGAGCACCTGTTCCAGTATTACAAAATCCAATCCATGGCCATTAATCAGAATCCGCGCCAGACAATCGATTATAAGACGTATTTTGCGGCGTTCAGCTCCACGAATTTCAGCCGATCGAATCCCAATCCTGTCCGGCTCTGGGAACTCTGCAACAGCCGTTACTTTTTAACGGTCAGTGGAGTTAGCGCCGGTTTGAACCAACAACTCGATCCAACAAAACAGCGATTCAAAGATGTTATGGCCTTCAACCTCAAGCAACGATCCGAGGACATCTACGCTGTTGAAACCAATGCGACAGGTCCATTTGCCTTAGTCGAGTTCACGGGGGCATTGCCCCGAGCGAAGCTTTTCTCGCGCTGGATAAACAGCACGAACGATATGGAAACCTTGGTGCGACTGACCGATCCGGCCTTCGATCCCGCCCAGATGGTCTTTGTGGCCAGCGATCTGCCAAAACCGTCTACCAACGCCCCGACGGGTTCGCCTGAGGGAGGCAAGGTGACGATCACCCGCTATGAATCGAAACGGGTGCTTTGTTCGGCCCAGGTCGAGTCGCCCAGCCTCCTGCTCCTCAATGATAAATACCATCCCAACTGGAAGGTCAGGGTGGACGGAAAGCCGGACAACTTGCTGCGGTGCAATTACATTGTGCGCGGCGTCTACCTGTTGCCCGGCTCGCACGAGATCGAGTTCCGGTTCGAATCCGAAACAAGAGCCCTCAGCATCACTCTGGCGGCCATGGCGATTGGGCTATTGCTCTGCGGCTGGGTGGCCTGGGGCGCCAAGCGGCAATCCTGAACCGTGGATCCGCTCATGAGCCATCAAGAGACTTACCGACACAACCAGGCGTATGCGGAGTTTCTGGCGGGCTGGGATGCTGGATTCTACGCGCGGTACGCGGACACGCTGAAGTCCGGCCCGAAGGGAAGCCGGCTGCTCGATGTGGGCTGCGGTGTGGGCCAGGTTGTCGCCCGCTTGGATGCTGAAGGCTACGAGGCTTATGGAGTCGATGTCAGCGAACCCAACATTGAAAAGGCCCGTCAATTCAGCTCGCGTTGCCAGGTATATGACGGCAAAGCCCTGCCGTTTTCAGACGATTTCTTTTCCGGGGTCGGAGCGCTGAATGTGCTCGAACACGTGGAAGAACCCGAAGCCTTCATTCGGGAACTTGTGCGGGTGGTCGAACCCGGCGGCCGCGTCCTGATCTCGAGTCCCAATTTCTTCCGGGCCATCGGATATCGGGATTATCATCCGCAGATGCGCGGTTTCTCGAACAAGTGGCGCAACTTCCGGCGTTTGCTGGCTAAACGCCGGCAGATCAAGAACGATCCCGGTTCAGTTCGCTTCGATCGCATGACTCCGATCGTCAAGGAACCGTTCACACCGGACGACGACGCCATCGTTGCCACCAACGCCCTCGAGATTGCTTTCTTTCTCCAGCGCGCAGGTTGTTTGATTGAGGGGATTTCGTGCACGGACCGTTATGTAGCCCGGCCAATCGACTGGTTTCTGAACCTGACCCCGTTGCGTTTTCTCATGTTCAATGCCTTTGTCGCCGCTCGGAGGATTCAAATGAGAGCTTAGGGTATCCTACAACCGGACTGGACCCGGCGCGGCCGTCGGGAAATCATGGTTTGACGGGACGATGACTCTGCCGAGCTGCAACTCGCTTTTTCAAGGCCTCCAGCGCTTGTTGAAGGGTCTCCTGCGTGTCCTGAATCTCGATGGTCTTGCCATCATAGTGAATCCCTTGGGCACTGAGGATGTTCCCAATTGTTGGACAGGCAGCGACTTTCCGCATCGGTTTGTTCCGATTTCGCCGGATCCTATCCGTTTCTCCCGCTCCCAGATACCGGAAGTGACCGGTGGCCGTCATTTCAATAAAATCCAGGCTGGCCAAGTGTTTCATCGCCGCCAAAGACCATTCCGCATCGGTTTTTTTGAGCCGATCGTCCCCTAAAATCCCGCTTACTTCCTCCGGAGAGAAGAATCGTCGTGGAAAATTTTGCAGAAACTTATAAATGAGTTCTTCAACCACAGAGAGTTGCATACGGGTCTTTCGGACAAGCGATCAGAAACACTCCAGGGCTTAACGACCTTCTTAGATCCACCTCAACGCCCGGCACCAGACACTCCATTTATCGACCGTGCCCTTGAAGACTTGAGCAACAAAAGACATGAAGATGGCGCGCGCCCGATTCGTCTACTGATCGAGGCACAAAAGGTATTGCATGAGGCCTCGATTCTTGATGATATGGCTCGACTATGAAAAACGTAAAATGGAATATGCTGAACGCATCGCTGCGCAAAGAAGTCTTGACCGCCCTGCTTTCCCTGGGGGTGCTTGTTTCTTACAACCAACTGACAATCAACAGCCTGGCTGGTGATGACAAGGGGAATCTTGTTCCCCTCGAACTCAAACTGCCCAAGCTGGCTTTCATTGGAACGCCGACCGATTTCGAGATGAGCGAGCACCTCGAGCCGCCATCCGACAAACCGCGTCCGCCCTTCATGGCTCCGGCCGGCGTGAAGAACGTGGCGGAAGGCAAGAAAGTGACCTTGAGCGACAAGAATCCCACCACCGGCGAACCCGAGTTGGTGACGGACGGCGACAAGGAAGCGACGGACACGAGTTTTGTGCAGATGCACCGGGGATTGCAATGGGCCCAGATTGATCTGGGTGAAAAGTATGCGATTTATGCCATCTTGGTTTGGCACGCGCATAATGCCCCGCAGGTCTACCACGACGTGGTGGTTCGGGTGTCGGATGATCCCGATTTCGTCGAGGGCGTCAAAACCGTCTACAATAACGACTACGACAACTCTTCGGGGCTTGGGATTGGGACGGACAAAGAGTATTTTGAGACTTTCGAAGGACGTTTGATTGACGCCAAGGGCGTGACCGGACGTTATGTCAGGTTGTACAGCAAGGGCAGCACCTATAGCGCGCTGAACCGGTATACCGAGGTCGAGGTCTTTGCGCTGCCGGCGAAATGAGCCGCTGGCTCGTTATTGGACTTGTTCTTTTGGCCGCCGGCGCCGCTGTATTGCGCCTACCGCAGTTGGGCCGGCGGCCGATGCATACCGACGAATCTGTTCACACCCTCAAGTTTCGGGATCTGCTTCAGGACGGTCAATACCGTTACGATCCCGACGAGTTCCACGGTCCTTCTCTTTATTACTTCACGTTGCCGGTGATTCGATTGCTTGCCGGCAAGGACTTTGCCCAATCGACTGAAAGCCAATACCGGCTGGTTCCGCTGGCATTTGGCGTCGGTCTGATTCTGCTTCTGGCTCTGGTAACCGATGGATTGGGGCGGAAAGCCATTCTCTTCTCCGGTTTTCTTACGGCGATCTCGCCGGCGATGGTCTTTTACAGCCGGTATTTCATCCACGAACTCATCCTGGTTTTCTTTACTTTTCTTTTTCTGGCCTCGCTTTGGCGGTATTCGCATTCGAGGAATATCGGCTGGAGCCTGCTGGCTGGTATTGGTCTGGGAATGATGCACGCCACCAAAGAAACGTGGGTGATGGTGGCTGCGGCCGCGGGGGGGGCCTGGATTCTGAACGAATTGTGGGCGGTCTGGAAGGAAGGAAAAACCTGGCAGATGCCCGCAGGGTTGAACTGGCGTCATGGTCTTGCGGGTTTACTGGTTGCCATTGCGGTGGCCATTGTGCTGTTCACATCATTCTTTACTCATGCCGACGGTCCGTTGGATTCGATTCGCACCTATGGGCCGTGGTTTCGCCGGGCCGAAGGCCAAACAACGCATGTGCATCCCTGGCATTATTATTTTGGGTTGCTGGCCTGGTTTCACCGGCCCAAGGGCCCGGTGTTCTCGGAAGCGCTAATCCTGGTTTGCGCTGTGGCCGGCGTTTTCGGAACGGTCTTTCGTCCTCACCCTCAGTTGGAGAGAGCCCGGTTCGGACGATTTCTCGTTTTCTCCACTGTACTTTTAGCCCTTATATATGCCCTAATCCCCTACAAAACCCCCTGGTGTCTGCTCGGTTTCTACCATGGGATCATCCTCCTTGCCGGGGTGGGTTTGGCTTTTCTCTGGGATTGGGCGCGAAACGGGCGCGCGAAAGCAGTTTTCCTGGTCTTATTCACCCTGGGGAGTCTGCATCTGCTGGGCCAAGCCTACCTGGCAGCCTATCGCTATGAGGCGGATCCTAAAAATCCGTATGTATATGCGCATACGATGTCGCACATCAAGCGCCTGGTCGAGACTGTGGAAAAGGCCGCCCAGGTTCATCCGCAGAAAAACGGCATGTTGATCAAAGTGATGGTTCCGGGGAGCGATTACTGGCCGTTGCCCTGGTATCTCCGCAAACTGACCCATGTGGAATGGTGGCCGGGCCTTCCCCAGGATTGGGAAGCGCCGGTCATTATTTCATCCCCCAAGATGGACGATGTCCTGGATCCCAAGGTCCATGGACTTTATGTGCCCGCTGGCTTGTATCCCCATCGCCCGCGTCCGCCAACCTTTCTGCAGCTTTACGTCAAACTGGATCTCTGGGCTGAGTATTTGAAGGCATTTCCACCTCAGCGGGATGAGGATGAGGAGTCATCACAATAAATGACGCGGCAGGCGTCGGGTCAACTCGAGGATCTTGCCATCGGAACGGATTGGAGTCCTCTCGAAGCCAGTTCCAAAGCCCCCACAGGGACCATGTCCTCATTCAACTCGGCCATTTTGATGGTTGGCCCTGGACGAAAGACCTCCATGATCATCGGGCCGATGGCGGTCTGCACGGCATGCCTTAAAGGTTCGCCGATCAGCGACAGCCCTCCCCCGAGGATAATGACCGCCGGGTGCATGAGATGGACAACATGAGACAGCCCAAAAGCAAGGTCTTCCGCTGTCTCAGTCAAGAGGCGCTGGGCATCGGCATTCTGTTCGGCGAGGGCGGCTGACAACCCCTTGGCTTCGGCGCCGGGAAAACTCGACACGAGCGCAGCCAGCCGACTGTCGCGATGCGTCTCACAAAACTTGCGCAACTTTCTATCCATCGCCCATCCGGAACAACGAGATTCCACCGTGTCTGCATTCCGGTTCAGACGGATATGGCCAATCTCCGATTCTCCCGGGAACGCGCCGTGATAGATCTCGCGGTTGACCACGAGACCGCCGCCAACACCACTGCCCAGGGTGACGTAGAAAACCGGATTAAAACTTCGGCCTGCGCCATGGATGGCCTCACCGAGCGCCGCCACATTGGCGTCGTTGTCCACAAACACAGGTGCTGTGACGATTTCCTGGATCCACTGGCGCAAAGGGAAACCCGACCAGCCTTCGATTTGGTGGGAGCAGGCGATCGCCCCTTCCTGCCAGTTGACGGGTCCGCCGAAACCGAGGCCGACGGCGGCGGGCCGGCCTTCGGATCGCAGGCATTCCTTGAGGCAAGATTCCAGTTGATGCCGGATCCCGTTCGCGCCGCCAGTGCGATCCACATGGATCCGCCAGCGCTTGAGGATTGTTGGAGGCCGATCCGCAACCACGATTTGGAGTTTGGTACCCCCAATCTCGATTCCAAGGATTTGCATCATGTTAACTGTGTTGGATCATCAGGCGACTCGTCTGGGCGCCCTTTGGTAGCGAAGGCCGATCCGAATTAAAAGCTGTTTCGACTGACCAGTTCACACCAGTGGCTGAAGCGCTCGCCCAAACCCAATTTGTTCAGAAATGGCCGGTCCAGCCAGCCCATTTCCATCAAGGCGGGTGGCACTTGCGCCGCATGATCAACCGCGTTCGCAAAGTGCACCAGCGCGACAGGATCCAGATCCGAAACAGGTTTCTCCGATGGACGATGATGCCAGGCGACGGCCTCGACAATCGCGTCGGGCAGGCCCCATAAACTCAAGAGATACGCCCCGACTTCAGCATGGGTGCTGTTGAGCACTTTCTTTTCGGCCTCCCAGTCGGCCAGGAGCACCTTCTGAAGGGCCTGGCGGACCTCTCGATATTGCTGGGTGTAACTGGTGGCCAACAAGAGCTTGCCGACATCATGCAACAACCCCGCCAGAAAGGCCTGGTCAACGATCGAATAAGATAATCCCTCGGCTTCAGCGATCCTGCGAGCCGTCATTCCCGTTCTCCAGGAATGCTTCCACAAATTCTCATACGGGAAGTCCGGCACACGATTGGTCTCGAAAAGGGAGAAAATCTGGAGCGAAATCACCAGGACTCGAACCATCTCGATTCCTAAATAGGCAATCGCTTCCTCAAGTCGATAGACGGTGTGTGGAATGCCAAAATAGGCGGAGTTCACCAACTGGAGAATCTTGGAGCACATCCCGAGGTCGCGCAACACCAACTGGCTGATGCGGGGAATGGAGATCTGTTCGTCCCGCAAAGCTTCAAGCATCTCGATATAAAGGGGGGGCAGACTGGGCAGAGCCTGTATCCGAGTGACCAGGGACACCAACTCCGGGCTTTTCAGAAGGCCGCGCAGGGCGAATGCTCGATCCAGGCAACTCCATAGGGCCGGCATGGACAAAGGACGCGGAAGCACCTGATGGGCAACTCCCCACAGCCACAATATCGATTCACTCTCCGAGGGCGATGATGCGATCAAGCGAACCGCCGTCGGGTGTTGATCCCGGACTTTTTTGAGCAGTTCCTCCCAGTTGAGTTTTCCTATTCGATTGCTGGTCACCACCGCGTCAAAAGGACGCGCCTGGAAAAGCTCCCAAGCATCCAGTCCGTTGTCCGTCAGTTCTTCCTGCCAATCCCGAGGGTGTCTCCGCAGTTCCTGGCGCAGTTGCTCCAGGGCGGCGGTATCTCCGTCCACAAACAAAACCCGTTTCATTGGCATGACAAGACTCGGCATGGGTCGAACCGAAAACCGCCCCCGGCTCTATCGGCAAAAACAAGCCGCGCCGCGACTGGCCCCCACAATAATCCGGCCCCCGCGGATTGCCCAGCATTCTTTTCATTTGCGGGAAAACGGGCTTTCAACTCGTTAGAAGTACATGCAACTTTTATAATAGCGGTGTGTCCTTGGATTAGCGAATGAACGGAGTCCAATGCGACAAACGGACGGATGATGGACCCACAAAAATTTGAGGTGTTCATGCGGAATTACCAGAACCTGGTGTTCACGACAGCCGTGCGTCTCCTGGGTCGGGAGGCCGAAGCCGAAGACGTCACCCAGGAGGTGTTTCTTCGAGCGTATGCTCACTTTGATGAGCTGGAACAAAGCCCGACGGCGGGGGGCTGGCTGAAAACCGTCGCCCGAAATCTATGTTTGAATCACCTCAGCCGCTATCGCGCTCGCTGGCGCTTCTTTTCCGAGTTCCAATCCGAGGACCAGGAAGACGAACCCATGATTGATTTTGCGGCCCCCGATGTCCATGAGCAAACCATGGATCAAGCAGACCATCGTGCGTTATTGGACGAGGCCCTCCAAAAACTTCCCGCCGCGCAACGGGTGCCGCTGGTTCTGTTTCATTTTGAGAACCTGGCCTACGAGGAGATTGCGGCGCACCTCGGTATTTCGCTGAGCAAGGTAAAGACCGACATCTTTCGAGGCCGGGAAGCTCTGCGGAAAAAACTCAAATGGCGATTGCAGGATCAGCCAATGACCGTGTGCTGAACAACAAGCCATGAAAAAAACCATACACTTGGATCCGGATCGGGAAAGGCAACTGGAAGAACTCCTCCAGCGCGAACTCAGCCGACTTCCGGAGAGGCAAGCCCCGCCCACACTGATCCCACGAGTTTTGGCAGCGATCCAGGCCCGGCAGAACCAGCCGCGATGGCGGCGATCGTTCGTGCACTGGCCGTGGCCATGGACCTGTCTCCTGTTCATGGTCACGACGCTGGCGGCCTTGTTTCTGGCTTTTGGATCGGAGTATCTCGTGAATCTCTTTATCCAGGGTCCCCTCATGGAGGATGCTCGCCAGGGATACGCCTGGATGGAGGTGACTGGCGGCGTTGTGAACGCCTTGGGCACCGCCATGGTCCTGGTCCTTCGCAACCTGATGACGCATCCGGCCGTGTGGGCCGGCCTGGCTGTCTGCGGTCTGGTTTACTTTTCCCTGATTGGGGCCGGAACCTTGTGGTTTCAATTGGCCATCAAAAATCCAAACCTTCGTCATTCATGAAAACGTCGACGCTTACATTGGCGCAGCCAAATCTTGAACGCTGGCCGGAGGCCGGGATTGCTATCTCACGCGGCACTCGGCCACCCAACAGCCCCCAACCGAATCCTCTGAGCCCGCACTCTGGGCCGGGTCTCCTGCGCCCTCCCGTTTTGGTCCTGCTGATCGGCCTGCTTTTGTGGGCTTGCGCTGGCGGAATGCGAGCGCAGACGGATAATGTCGAATCGACCACGCCCGAGTCCTCCACCTCGGCTTCGAGCCCCGAGATCCGTTCCTCGCGAATCGAGGAAATCGTGCGGTTTGGACAGGATGTTCATCTTAAAACGAACGAAACAGCCGGCATCGTGGTAGTCATCTTTGGCAATGCCCTGATCGAGGGCGATGTGGAGGAAAACCTGGTCGTGATCGGAGGCAATCTGACGCTCAAAGGCCACGTGGGCGAGGAAATGGTCGTGGTCCTGGGCGAGGCGGTTTTGGATCAGAACGCCAAAGTCGATGGTCAAGTGGTGGTGGTGGGTGGCAATCTGAATGCGGATCCGGGCGCCGTCATTCAAGGGGAGCGCGTCGAGGTCGGTTTTCTGCGGATTCCCGGGGTTGGCGAATTGAAAAACTGGATCACCAAGGGCCTGTTGATGGCCAGACCCCTGCCGCCGTCCTCGGGGATGATGTGGAGTATTGCGGGCATATTTACGCTGCTGTATCTGTTTTTGAGCGTCCTGTTCCCCAGACCGCTTCAAGCCACAGTGACCGCCCTGGAGAGCCGTCCCATGTCCGCTTTCGCCCTGGGAGTCTTAAGCCTGATCCTGGTGGGGCCTTTGGTGTTCCTTTTGATGGTCTCCATGATCGGGATTCTGGCCATTCCATTCCTGATCTGCGCGCTCTTTGCGGCGTTCCTGCTGGGCAAGGCCGCCGTGTTCTGTTACCTCGGCCGACAGTTTGGCCGGCAACTGAACATTCAGTTTTTCCAGGCGCCTCTGCCCTCTCTGTTGCTCGGGATCCTGATCATCTACCTGCTTTATACGATTCCCGTATTAGGTTTTCTGGTGTGGGGTTTGATCACTCCATTGGCGGTTGGCGCCGTGATTTGTGCCTGCTTTGGATTGTTGGAACGGGAAGAAAGGCCGGCCGCGGCCCCTCGCACCGCGCCTCCTTTGATTTCGACATCCACACCGGCCGATCCTCTCCCGGGAAATCCGTCGGCGGCGGTCATCGATGCGAGTTCCCTGCCTCGGGCCGGCTTTTGGCTAAGGTTCGCCGCGACGTTCCTGGATCTTATGCTGGTAATGTTTCTTCTGGCCATGATCATTCAGGTCAGGCCTCAACTCTTTTTCGTGCTTTGGACTGCTTACCATTTCGCCATGTGGGCCTGGAAAGGCACGACGATCGGCGGCATCATTCTGGGTTTGAAAGTCGTGCGTCTGGATGGGCAGCCTTTGACGGCGTCGGTCGCTTTGGTCCGGGCACTCACCAGTTTCCTGTCCGCGCTGGCCTTGTTCATCGGTTTCTTCTGGGCGGGCTGGGATCGTGAACGTCAATCCTGGCACGATAAGATTGCCGGCACCACCATCGTGCGATGTCCAAAAGGAACCCCTCTGGTTGTGTTCTAACGAAGCACGGCCTCAAACCGACCCGTCACACAAAGTTCTTTTCCAGGGCGTTGATCCCTTTGGCCCGGTCTGAGCAGTCAGACAGCCCTTCGTGAAATGTATCGTTATTTCATGGAGATCCCAGTAGAATTCAGGCATGGATCGCCTGGCAGAACTCACGCGTTACTGGCAGTATTTCGTGGGGATCTTGGCGTTGGGGATGTCGGTGCTCGGTTCCGCGCATGCCATCATCTACAAACGCGATCCGCGATCGGCGCTGCTCTGGGCGGGGCTGATTTGGATGCTTCCTCTTGTGGGCGCGGTGCTTTACTTCACCCTTGGGGTTAACCGGATCCGTCGCCGCGCAATCCTCTTGCGCGGGGGCCGGCAATTCCACACCGTTCCTTCCCCTCCGGGAGAGGCACGATCCGTGGACCTGCCGGAACCTCATTTGGAACCTCTCCTGCGAGCGATGAACAAGGTGCTCTCCCGGCCCCTGGTCCCGGGGAATCGTGTGACGCCGTTGGTGGATGGCGATGAGGCCTATCCGGCCATGCTCGAGGCCATACGAACGGCGCGACAATCCATCACTCTTTGCACTTACATATTCGATCGCGACGATGCCGGATTGGCCTTTGCCAAAGCTCTGGGGGAGGCTCGACGACGCGGGATCGAGGTGCGCGTCCTAATCGACGCCACCGGCACCCGCTATTCCTGGCCGCCGATTCTGGGTGAACTTCGGCGCGAAGGCGTGCGTTATGCCCGGTTCCTGCCCACCTTTCCGCTATGGCGGTTGGTGACCATGAATCTGCGGAATCACCGCAAGATTCTGGTTGTGGACGGCCGGTTGGGATTCACGGGCGGCCTGAATATTCGGATTGGCCACTGGCGGGATCGCCAGCCTTCACATCCGGTCCAAGACCTGCACTTTCGCGTGGAAGGCCCCGTCGTCGCCCAATTGCAGGAGGTGTTCACCGATGACTGGCAATTCACGACAGGCGAAGCCTTGCGGGGCGAACGTTGGTTTCCAAGCCTCGATCCCGCGGGCCCTGTGTTGGCCCGAGGAATCGCGGACGGTCCGGACGAGGATTTTGAGAAGTTGCGATGGTCCTTGCTGAGCGCGTTGGCGGCGGCGCGGCGCTCCGTGCGGGTGGCCACGCCTTATTTCCTACCGGAACCGGCCCTGATCTCGGCCCTGAATGTCGCGGCGCTCCGAGGGGTTTCCGTGGAGTTATTGCTGCCGGAACGTAACAACCTGCCTTTGCTGCATTGGGCTTCCCGCGCCCACTGGTGGCAGGTGCTGGAACGTGGCTGCCGCCTCTGGCTGAGTCCGCCGCCCTTTGATCACAGCAAATTGCTGATTGTGGATGACTGCTGGTCTTTGGTTGGATCCGCCAACTGGGATCCCCGCAGCCTGCGATTAAACTTTGAGTTGAACATCGAATGCTACGACCCCGCCCTGGCTGGGCGCCTCAATGCCATCTTTGACTCCAAACGGGCGCGGGCACGGTCTGTCACACTGGAGGATGTGGACCAACGTTCCATTCCAGCACGGTTTCGCGACGGTATCGCCCGGTTGCTGACTCCCTACCTCTAACGAACTTGAACTGTTCACAACGAATTGGGCCGTCGAAGCACTCGAGACATCGTGCGACACTTTTCACTTGCTCCGCCAGACATACCGAAACATGACAACCCGCAAGGCTGCGGTAAAAGGAATGGCCAGAATGCCGCCCAACACCCCTCCTAGAAGCGTGGTCCCCGCAATGACGGCAATGATGATCGCCAAAGGATGAAGCCCCACTCGATCGCCGATGATTTTGGGCTGGATGACAAAGCCCTCGAGAAACTGGACCACCGCAAACACCCCAATGACCATCAGGGGATGCTGCCAGTCGCCATACTGCACGAACGCCAGCACCAGGGCGCTCAAGGCCACGAAAAAGGCGCCGATGAATGGAATCAGCGTCAGGAACACCGCGGCAAAACCAATCATGAAGGCATAGTGAATGCCGACCAACAGGAACCCGGTGGTATAGAGCACCGCGTCGCACAACGCCACCAACACCTGGCCGCGAAAGAAGGTGATCAAATAATCGTTGATGGCGCCCAGCACGAATGCGACTTCATCTTTCAATGTGGAATCCCGCAGCGGAAGATAATCGGTCCAATGCCCCGCAATTCCGCGTTTTTCCAAAAGAAAATAAAAGGCATAGACAGGGATCAAGGCCATGCCGGCCAGCACCCCCAGCCACGAAGCCACCCGCAGGACCTGGTTCACCAGCCAGGAACCCACCGCGGGGAGGACCGATGCCAGCTTTTGAGACAGCGACGAAATCGTGGCGCCATCAATGCCAGAGCCACCGGCAAAGCTGATCACATTCGTCGTCGTCTCCGATCCGATATACCAGTTGGTGGATGAGATCGCGTTTTCCTCCGCAGGCAATGACACCATATTGGTTTCCGCCAGATTCCAGCCCAGCAGGCCGCGCAGCGGGGCGGGCGGATGACTCAGGAACGCCTCGGCGCGGCTTTGGATTCGACGGCTGTAGTCGGGAATCTTCAGGACCAACTGCCTGGCCTCCAGGGTCACTCGCGGAACCAGGCTTCCGAGAATCCCGGTCAACAGACCTGCCGCCATGAAAAAAACCAGGAAAATGGCGCGGGGCCTTGGCACATGCCGGCGTTCAAAGAAGTCCACCAGCGGATCCAGCAAATAGGCCAACACGCCTGCCACGGCCAGGGGCCACAGAATAGGCGCCAGCAATCCCAGGATCTTGCCGAGCCCCCAAATTCCAGCCGCCACCAAGGCGACAATAAAGGCCACAGCAAGGGCTGTCACCGCCGCCCAGATGAGGCGAGCCTGTCCGGTTGTGGGAGGAGGAAAACTCATTTACTTGATCTTGAGATTGTCAAATTCCGCCGCATGCCATCCGCTGCCCAGACCGATCATCCCGGCCGCAAAGGTCCGGTCAACGATCGAACCCAGCAGCTGCCCATCCAAAAAAACCCGAAGGGTCGCGCCGGTGAATTGCAGTTTGAGGTTGTGCCATTCCTGGGTCTTAAAGGCGGACTTGCCCGACATCAAAGCCACCGCCGGAGTGCCCAGTTCCCAGTAACCCGTGCTCGAGAGCTTCAACCAATATCCTTCCGGTAAAACGGGTTTTTGCACAATCTTGCCAATACGCCCAAACAACGAAATGAAACCTTCTGTTTCCAGGAACACATCGACGCTCACCTCGTAGTCGCGCCAGTTGGCGTCGCCCATGATCGTTTCCGGGAAGGGATCCTGATGCAGGTGCCACTCGATCCCCTTCCGGCGAACGACCTGACGAAGGCATTTGCCGCCGCCTCCCGACCGGGGAGCAATCTCGAATGCGCCGGCCTGGTCGGAAAAATACCTCGGAGTGACGCCGACCTCGTAATCTTCAAAGGTATCGCTGTAGTTCATCGGGAAAGGCTTGGACGGCGGGGAGGCGGGATTGCCTTTGGTCTGACCGGTCGTTGTAGTCAAGGAATAGATAGAATCGGGCTCAAAGGTGACGCTGTAAGAGCCTTGCGTCAGACGCACATCGGGCAATTGCACGAACTGATCTTCGGCTTGGCTGCGCCACAGGTGAACCGCCCCGGTCGCCAATCCACCCTCCACGACAAATCGCAAAGTCTGCGGACCGGTGGCGTCCGAGGTTTCCACGATGACGCTGTAATCGCCGTTCTTCGGGGATTTCAAGGCAACGAAGCTCCCGCCTTCCGGCAGATATCCGCAGGCGTAGCCCCCAAGATAGATCCATCCCGGCTCCGCAAACTGAGTGGTATGCGCCGTCGCCCAAAGGGCCGGCTGGGTTTCAAAGTGGCCCGACCACGGCTCGTTGGCTCGCATGACCCCCGAACCCGGCAAGGGCAGGATATCGTAATAGGAGGTCACCGGACTCCAGATAATCGTTTTGGACATTTGGCCGTCCACGTAGTTTCGATTATACATGCGGGCCAATTCGCGGGCCCCGTCCCAATCGCCCTTCCAAGGACCGTCTTCGCTGCACCAGATCGGCTTGCCGCTTTGTCGCGCGGCCAGAGTGCTTTTGAACTTCGGATAATGCGTTCCGATCACGTCGACGGCCGCCGCCAATTCCGGGTCGGTCTTCATGACATCCACGATGGACCAGCGCGTGATCTCATCGGCCGCGACCAACTGGACGTTGGTGAATCCCTGGCGATCGAGGGTTTTTCGGAAAAGTTTGATCCAGCCGGTATCATACCGGGTCTCGTTCCAGACGCCGGCAAACTGAATGTTCAATCCGTGAACATCCCGAGCGCCCTTGAGGAATTCAATCAGGTAATCAGCGTTGTCCTGGGAATAGAAGTCCCCGTTGCCAATCCAGCCCGGCGCGCCCCATTGCAGACAGTCGAGGTAAATCAATGGATTGCGTTTGCGGGCCTCTTTCATCAACCACCACTCGTAGCCGCGATGAAAATTGCGATCGGTGCAGTCCCGCATGTGACTGGGTTCGCAACCGTCCGTGGAATTGATGTCTCCCCCCACCTCCACTTTGAAATGGTGGAACGCGGCGCCGAATTTGGGTTTGAACAGCAGATCGAGGATCTGGTTGCGTTGCGCTTCCGGGTAATCGATCAGCAACCGGGACGATGCCCCGGCGCTCAAGGCCCCAAGGCCTTCAAAGGTCTTGCCGAGTTTGCGTCCATCCAACTGAATGGTCGGGGCGAGATTGGTCCGAGTTAGCTCGAAGACACTCGCGCGCCAATCTTCGTCCAAACGAACGGACAACCCGCGAGCCGCCAAATGATCGGACGAGAAAATGCCCCGGGGCTCGCCGTTCTCCTCGATGATGTAATGACAATCGGGGGCCAATCCTCTCAGCTTGAACGCCCATTCGGGGCGGCCTTGTTCGAGTCGGTAGGCCATGAGCACGCTTCGCTCGCCATCCTCCAGGACGTATTGGAGCGCCATCCAGCCCATGGGCCGGTCGTGGTCCGGGGGCGGGGCCAAATGATAGACGTCAGCCTTCTGGATGATAGGACGGATGCGTTTATAGAGAGCCACATTGTCTTTGGCCAGGCGGAGGAGGTCGGGCGGCCAGTCGAATACCCGGCTCGAAAGACCGTACTGCCCGTTCATGGGAACACGCAGCATGAATTCCCACCACCCCGCGGGCCCGGTCGGATCAACGGTGCCATCCTGTTTTTCGCCCACCATCCAGTGGTTGCAGATTCCCGGAGTGAATTCCACCGTGCTGCCAAAAGCCAACTGCAGCGATGGCAATGGCAGGATTTCGTCCGAGATCCACGTGGTGTGCGTGTGCCCGATCATGCCCAGATCAAAACGCAGGCCGCCACTCGAACAATTCTCGATCACCAACCTCGGGTGGGCGGCGCGCAGATCATCCAGCCAGGCGTAATATCCTTGCAGGTGCCGGTAAAGCACGGTCCCGGCGCCATCGGGATCCGCAGAGTCAAATTGATCTCCAATTTCAATGTTGTAATCGATCTTCACCCAATCCAACTCACAGGAACTGATCAAACGATCGAGTGCCGCGCGCGCCCATTGACGCACCTGTGGCAGGGCGAAATTCAGGGGGTATCGTGACTGACGTTCGATGGGCCGTCCCTGCCAGGCCAGACACCAGTCCGGATGCTCGCGGAACATCTGGGAATCGACCCCCACGTTCTCGATTTCGATCCAGAGGCCGAACTTGAGTCCCTTGCCATGCACATGCCGGGCCAGTTCCTCGAGACCCTGAGGGAAAGCTACTGGGTCCGGCTGCCAATCTCCCAGCTCGCGGCTCCAGTCTTTTTTATTATACCATCCGGCATCCAGAACAAACACCTCGGTGCCGAGGTCAGCTGCGATATCGGCGCATCGCTTCATTTCGCCCACGGTCATTTTGCCCGGGAATGGATACCAGGAATTGAACTGGACCAGAGGTGGATCATTGACGGCAGACTTGGGGACTACAAAACGACGCTGGAACCGATGCATCTGATTGGCCGCGATATCCAGATCCTCACCCGTGACGGTAAACGCCACCAGGGGGAGTTCGAACTTCTCTCCCGCCTTCAAACGCAACGCGCTCTGGTTGTCAAACCGCATTCCCAACTCGACCGCCAACGGCTCGTCCGTGAAGGGACGAGGGCCCGGTTTACGTTCGAAATTCATCTGCCAATTGCCCGACCAGGCCAACTGAGCCAGATACCGCGTTTTGAGCTTGTTGTTCGACAAAGCAAACCAAGGCGAGTAAACATGCGATGATCGCCCGTGACGGCTGACAAACTCGCGTCTGCCGGGCCCCAGGACTTCGGCCGCATACTGGCGTTCGCGCCCCCAAGCGCCCCACAAATAGCTCAATTCATAAGGCCCGGCCGGCAATCGCCACGCCAGCGAAGGAAGCGATCCCACCGAAAGCGCCTGCTCCCCCTTGTTCAGCAATCCGATTTGCCGCGTAATCACACCGGTATCCGCCCAAACAGCATACTCGAGCGTCAGTTCCAGGGGAAAATCCCGATGCCGGCAAACCAGGATTAAGACCTCAGCCCCGGCTTGGTTCGTCTTGATCTGGTGCGAGACCCATTGAAGTTGTTCGGACCGCAACGGACGCCCCTGAACCTCCCCGATAAGATCGTAAAAAGGTTCCGAGACGCCCCCCCATCCCGGCAGTGAATCTATGCGGATATCTTTCTTCAGCCGTGGCCCAAAATATTCCATGACGATCCCCGACTCGGCTTGTTTGAGACGGTATTCCACCGGTCCTGTGGTTAAGATCCAGCGGTTTTCGTTGGGTAGTTGGGTAATTTCCGCCTCCAGACGCCCAATCCCCAAAAGGATCAAGAGGCCCACCGTCCTGATCAACAGACTGAACCGCATCCGGCTGGAATAGTGGATTTTCATATTTGAAAGAATAGAGGGATCCTGCCAGCCCCTTCATAAAAACACAATCCGGTTCACGCAGCCCGAAAATCGGTCCCGAGCTTCAAGGGCGAAGACCGGGATGGCCCGGACCATGAACCGAGGATTGAATTCGCCCCCCGAATGGCGTTATCCTTCCCGCCATGGGACGACAATGGTTGCATGCCAAACGAGCTATCGCCTCTCAAAAGAAGGCGCAGGCAACGGGCAAAATAGTCAAAGAAATCATCGTGGCCGCAAAAATGGGCGGGGCCGATCCGAACCTTAACGCGCGACTGGCCGCCACCCTGGAAAAGGCCCGCAAAGAAAGTGTTTCACGCGAAGTCATCGAACGCGCCATCAGGAAAGGCTCGGGCGCCGATGGCGAGAATGTGACCATGGAACACCTGGTGATTGAAGGTTATGCCCCCCATAAGGTGCCGGTGATCGTCGAACTCCTGACCGACAATCCCAACCGTACCAATCCTGAAATGCGCGTCTTGTTTCGCCAGGGGCACATGGGCGGCCCCGGCAGCAACAAGTTCCTCTTTGACTTCGTCGGCCTGGTCGAGGCCTACCACTCCGACACCGCCACCGACCTGGAAACCGCCGCCATCGAAGCCGGCGCCAACGAAGTCGAATCCCTAACTTCCGAGCAGAACGATGATATCCCCTCTGGCGTCGCCGGCGCGCGATTCATCACCGATCGCACCGCCATCCATGCCGTTTCCCGTTGGCTGACTCAAAACGGCTGGATTGTGATCACCAGTGAAATGGGCTACCTCCCCAAGCAGTATCCGGCATTAACCGAGGCCCAGCAGGCGGACGTCGGTGAGTTTCTTCAAGCTTTGGACGACCACGACGATGTCCATCGTGTCTGGGCGGCTCTAAGATAGAACCACATCCTCTTCGGGGAACCGGGATGTGTCCCCCCCCAGATTTCAGACCAGCGGGTTAGGCTCAGTTTGAGCGCGAATTGGAATTAGGGCAGCGGGGCCAGGTTGACTCGACGAAAGTGGATTTCGCCGCCTTCCGATTGCAGTCCAATGGGCCCGGAGATGACCTCGATTCCAGTCACCTCATTCACCAGAGTACCATTAACCCAGACCTGGTATTTAGGCCCCAGCGCCAGGATTTCAACCTGGTTCCATTCTCCTGCGGGCTTTTCCTTGTCTTCGAGTTTCTTGACGCCGGAAATATCGCCGGCCTTGGCATGGGCTTTGATCGAGAAATACCGGGGTTGATCGACGGCCATCTTCATGCCCTGGAGCGTCAGGACATCTCCCGCATTTCCGTGCATCAACTGGCATTCGGAGCAGGCCGGCAGTGCCGAATACGGGGTGTGGATCCGGGAAAAGATGCCGCTATTTCCCGGCTTGGCGCCCGGCGCCCAACGATACTCGACTAGCAGCCTGAAATTCGTAAAGGTCTTTTCCGAATACAAGAATCCCAAGGGTTCACCCTTGCACACGATGATCCCGTCGCGCACGGTCCAGACCTTCTCCGCGGGAACACTGGGATCTTCCAGCACGTGCTTCCATCCCTGAAGGTCTTTGCCGTTAAACAGCTCGAGCTCGCCTCTCGAGTTCTTCTTATACACGCTTTGACAAGCGGTCAAAGTCAGCATCACAGCCGCAACGGCAATCGCCCCCAGCAGAGATTTGATTGGATTTGTCATGATCTTGAGCATAAAGAGATCCATCGGTTCCAACAATCCCAAATTGATGATCCTGATCCGCAAAAAAATGGATCAACCGGGAATGGATGCCATTCAACGCGAATCATGACATGCAAAAAGGAAGGTTCTGAAGTGTTGGGAACATTGATGGAATGGCTGGGCCCCCTGTGCCCCCCGGCGCTGCGGGATCAATCCCGCGCTCCAGCCTGTGCAGTTAATCTCAATTCGGAGCCGGGAACGATCGGCGCGCGGAATTCAGTCGGCAGAGCGATTCTTTCAACAGGATGCCGCCACTTCCATTCGTGTCTATTAGCGTTGCTTCGCGGTTCGACTTTTTTGGGGGCATCCAATGCGCGGTTTTGGGGATAATAGAAAAATCCGTCAAGGCTGGGAGCGGCCGCAAAACCATCGGATTTGTATCGGGCGCAAATTACTTGAGGCGAGACTCTGCCGGCAGCTGCGGGTTGGGCATTATGTTGGGACGGCCTGATCCAGGCGTGAAGCCACCTGTGGGCCGGTCGCCTTGGGCCTTTTCCTGGATCAGATTCATGAGCCGTTGGATCTCGGGACTGGGAGGGATTTGGCCTGAAGTCTTTCGCAATTCGTCCAAGGCCTCTTTGCAGCGGGCGAAGGCGTTTGCATCGCGATCCATAATCAGGGATAGTGACTGCACGGCCTCCTGTGAAACAGGCGCCCTGGCATGAACTGCGGTGAGCAAAGCACAGACACCACGATCGGAAATGGGCTCGATATAGCCCAGGAACCTGGCGCTCAAATGAAACCGGGCCAAGTCGGCGGAATCGGCCGCAAGTCGAGATAGATTCTGCGCGGTTCCATCCAATTGAACAGCGGACACTTCCTTACAGCAATCGAGTTCCCTGACGAGGAATTCTTCAACTGCCGAGCCCATCATCATGATGGCAAAAAGTGACTTTTTATTTTGGCGCGGATAGTCTGCGATGGCTGCGGCCATCCATGATTCAAAGGTTTTCTTTTCATACTCCATACCCAGGGCAACAGCCTGCGGTGAACTGGAGTGTTGGCGTGCAATCGTCTCCCACTCGTCATCCGTCGGAACGATAAACGAACGCCGATGATCCAGATGAAGAATCCGCAAACCGGCCTGATCCCGAAGGGCACTTTCGATCAACTCCATGGCTTGATCTGGCATCAAGGGGTGCTCCGATGCCAGGGGCATCATCCTGTTCACCTGCATCCCCGGCGTGGAAATCAATACTCGGCCCGACAATTTCCCGTAAAACCGCAATACCGGCGAGACAGAGCCGCCGCTGAAAGACAGTGTGACCCGGGCATTTGGATCAAGAGCCTCTCCAGATACCGCCACCTGAGGGCGAGTAACTTCGATCTTACGAGTCGGAGGACGTTGGGGCACTTCGGTCTCATGGTGTTTCAATGGAAATGTAATGGCAACGGAATCCTCCTGATGCTGGTTATATGAATAGAGGCCGAAATCAAGTAATCCGACCGTTACAATCCCCGCAAAGGCGGCTTTCCAGCGAATCATTCGGCGCAAGACCTCACGAATACCGACCATCCATTCCCTTCGACGATATTGACTGTGACAGGATGTCCGCAGCGTCCCAATAGCTCCTGCCAGACCGCTTGGTGCAGACTGGACCGCATTTTCACTCAACAGGCTCCCTAAAACAGCGGATGAGACTTGAATGCCTTTCCCATGAAGGAATCGACGCATTTCTTCCAGGGCTCGATTCACTCTCATACGCGCCGCGTCTTCACTCAGGCCCAGTTGATGTCCGATATCGCGCCAGGAATGGCCTCGAAAAAAGCGTAACAATAAACACGTCTGATCCAATCCGTTCAACTGTGCAATAGCCGTCTCGATATTTGGAACAACCTCGCTCCAAAGCTCTTCACTCTCCCCTTCCTGGCAGGAATACCATTCCTGAGCTTTGGATTCATAGCGGTGTCGATTTTTTTCGGCACGAACCCGTTTCCAGGAAAGGTGGCAAGTCGCACGGTATAACCAGCCAATTAGAAGTTGGTCTCGTGGAATTGTCCCAGCCTTCTTTGCTAACAAGCAGAATACCTGTTGCGCAACATCCTGTGCGGATTCCGAATTGCCCAAACACCTCATGGCAACACTGTAGACCAGGTTCAAATAGCGGCTCATGATTTCCGAAAAGGCTTCTTCAGAGCCTCTATCGGCATAGTTGCGCAGTAAGTCTGCATCACTCATTTTACCAGTTAATTCCCCTGTCAGGAGCCAAACCGAACAACTATTTTTTCCAGTCCTCTGAAAAACCTCAGGGCAGGACTGCCAGTGGGGGCCAATCCGCTCCAGATCCAGTATACGAGGTCAATCCTAAGAGTCTGTGCAAAAATAAATTCCGATTTTGTACGGACCCTAAGGCTCGCGCTGGAAGGGAACGACCCATTTGTAGACGGTGTGGTTTCGGTCCATTTCGTAGTTCGAGCCGGCCTCTGTGTCATCGCCGATGGACATCGAGAGGACCTCGACGGGTTTGGCGCCGCGCATGCTGAAGTCGTGAGATACAATTCGCGAGCCGGGCTTAAGTTTTTCGAGTTGGGGAATCAGTTTAACGTTGAGGTCCGGCAGCAGGTAGAGCGTGACGACGGATGCCTCCCGCAAATCGAGCGTAAAAATATCCGCCTGTTTGATGGTCACCAGATGCTCGACCTTGTTCGTTCGCACGTTGGCGAGCGCTTCCTCGACCCGAGCGGGATCAATGTCGAATCCCACGGCCTTCACGCCGAACTTCTTGGCAGCCGTGACCACAATGCGACCGTCGCCACATCCCAGGTCGTATACAACATCCCCTGACTTGACCTCGGCCATCTCCAACATCTTGTCGACGACCTTCTGGGGAGTGGGAACGAAGACGACATCCGGTTTTCGTGTCGGCGCAGCCGGACTTGTTTTCGCCGCCTCGGTCTTTGAGCCTTGAATCGCAATCCCCGCGGACGAATCCGCCGATCGAACGGCAGGGATCAAGACAAGGAAAGCGACGGCAAAAGTTAAGCCAGTGGAGATCATGCAAGGAAAAGTAATCTTGGGTCTCATGGGCAGTATCTTAGCGGAACGCCTCCCGAATTGCCATCTCATTGTTGCGCGACCAGTCTAAGAGCCTGTCTGAGAATTGCGTGGGGTCCTGCAGCGAGGGATTTTGGCTGGGGCGGGGCGGCCAACGCATCTTCTTGACCCCGCAGCGCGCGCGGAACTCATATGGGCACGATCAAACCCTCCGCCTCGGCCAATAGTCCTTGATTCGTGTCAAAGGTAAGAATCACCCTCGCTCCCAAATGCAAGCTGGGATCTCTCGACCAAATCTGGATTTGACTGGGACATCATCGGGAGGATAATCATCGACGTGAGATCCATCGGACATGGGATCAGCAACAAAGGATGCTACAACTTTCCGGCGTGGGGATTGATCGTCTGCCTCTTCATTCAACTAACCTCGGGAACCGAGGCGGCCACCAACCAGACCGCACACGCGGTTGCCGAGCTGCAACTGCGAAAACCGGCCATCGAACTCCCTCCGGGTTACGGATCCTTTCTTAAGGACGGCATGCTTTGGCAGGGCGAGGTCAAATTGCATGGACGGAAATGGTGGCTTGGGGCTGCCGAACAGCCACACGACCGACGATCGCTTCCGAGCCAGTGGCTTCTGTTCCTTCAGGCGACCGATAACGATGGATCTCCGGTAAAAGGTCTTCCCTGGTTCTTCTATGCTCTCGGAAACCTGTCGCTGAACGGTCATGCCTACCAGGTCGCCTGGAATCTCGATGGCACAGGTTCCCAGGCGCGGCTGCGAGTGACTTTTGTCGAAGACCGGCCAGCCATGGGTGAACTGAAAGTCGAAGGAACGGACATCCGTCGACTGCAGTTACAGGGTGACCGTCAGGAACAGCTAGTGTGCGTGGAGGACCCCGGTCCAAAGATCATCCTGCCTGTCGATCGGTATCATTACGTCCAGGTGACGGTCGGCAAAACCAACAGCGCGGTTCGATTTGAAACCCGGTTGTTTCAACCGTTGGAGGTCACGACGACGAATGTCGCGATTTTGCGGTCGGGCGGGCCGTTGACAAACTTCCTCAGCGTCAGTCGCCAAGGGCGTTCCTTCCGACTAAACTGCCAACTGCTCAATGGCGCCGGTCAGACCTTCCGGCCGCTTGACCAAAGCGATCCCCCGACCTTCAACGTCGACCTCGATGGTCGCACCATTCACAGCGATAAGTTCGAGTTTGGCTGAGGCGGCACCTGCCAGCGCTCATGGCGGGCGCCATTCTATCTATCAGGCGAACTCAAAATCGTTGCGCATCAAGACCTGGGCGGGATGGGCGCAAACGAGTCGGAATCGGTCATAGAGCTGGTCCAGTGGGCAATTCCTTTCTGGGGTTCTATTCCCTGGCTGCTGCTGGCTGGCGTTCTTTGGATAGACCGCCGTCGACACCTGGGAAACAGTTGGCTTCTTGCGGCGTTTGTCGTGGGTTGGGCTTTCCTGCGGGCATTGTATTTCGCCATGCCGTATCCGCTCTCGGGTTTGGTCGATGTCGTCCATCCCGTGCTTCAAGCCTTGCTCTTTGGGATGGTGATCATGTGGCTTATCGCTTCCAGACTGGCCACAAGCACGCGGGGTGCCACCTTCCTGGGAATGCTGGCAGCCACGGGAGTCTCGAGTGCCCTGATGCTCTGCGCATCGATCGACATGGATAATTCCCAAACCACTGTTCCGTCCTTCATAGGCCTGTTGGTCGTCTGGCCCACCACTGTGATTAGTTTAATGATGGCATCGGCTTTGTGCCGTCATCGCGGGGGGGTGCTTCGGTTCAGTCTTTTTCTGGCGCTAAGTTGCTTCGGCCTCTTATGGACTGTTCTCTTTATCCTCCTGCTCCTCAGCAATAACCTCCGCGGATGGGCCATTTGCCTGGCTATGGCCGGGGGATTGGATGGAACCATTGTCCTCATGCTTCTTCCGATCCACGCGATGTTGTTTCTGCATCCCGGCCAGCAATCCCGATTGACCAGTCTGCTCCATCGGCCCGTGGCGCGCGACAACAGCCCAGCGGCCGCTTGATCTTCCCAGCGGGTAGAATCTGCGATCGGAGCGCTGAATTCATGCGGATCGGGACCGCTCGTGGGAAGTCTGATGGCTGACCGGCCACGCTGGAGGACCATGAACATCGGAGGGACGAGCTCTGCGAGTCCCTAAGTGGTCTATTCCATAAATGCACTGACGTTAGTGAATTTATGGATTAGACTACTAAGCTTCGACATCAGGGCCTCGTGGAAATCGGCGCTCCGAAATCGAGGGTTCATAGGGAGCGTCATGGTCATTGCGGACCTGTCCGCTCGCCTTTGGTTATGGGCTCACTATTCGGTAATAACAACCTTGGGTTTGCGGGGAAATCGTCTCGCTCCAGTTGGTCGAGCTCACGCCCGAAAAGATGGCCAGATGGATCCAATTCCCCTCCCCGAGATCGGTGCTGCGTTGGAGCGCATACGCAAATCCTGCTGACATGCCTGATATCCTCAGGCTCACGTTTTCGGCTGTCACTTGGCAATGGTCGAATCGGGGCGGCGCCGGCGAACCTTGAAGACTGGCCTGCCAGGCCCGCACCGCCGCATTCAACAAGGGCACAAATTCAGCCGTCGCCTTCCGGCTGCCAACGGCGTTTGGATGATCATCGCCCGATCGATAGGCAAGGACATTGCCGCCGCCGCCAACTTGATGCTGAACCGCGTCTGCCCACCACCGATGATGGTGGCCTGTCGCTTGCCCGAGATCGCTGACTCCCGCCGACCCTCCGTTCGATGTCAGGACATTGTAAAAATCAAAAACGAACACATTCGCGTAGGGGTAATCCTTGAGCCATTCATGAACGAGCCATTGGTTGAACGCACGGGCGTTATCGGCCCACGTGGGATCGGACAGCGGCGGGGCGGTGATCACAACAAAAAGCTTGTTGGTATTCGCGGCAAAACAATTGAGCAGATCCTGATATATGCCCTTTGCGTTGCCAACCGTGTGGTAAGGCGACCCCGAATCCTGGTTTCTGAGCCGGTTTTTGCCGATGTCCGGAATCAGGTCGCCTGGAGCCCCCTGGAGCGCGGAATTGGGGAAACAGGACTTGAACAGGATGACCTGGTTGGGACCGGCCGGCACGGAGGTGGGCCGTGAATATTCACAATTCCGATCGGAACTATCGAAGACCGCCGCCAGGTAGGTCGAGGCCCTGGCACTGCGAAACCACTGGTACCAGTGCCCAATGTCGGTCGTGTCTCCAATGCCATCCGGGCCCCAACCGTAGTTGCTGTCGCTCACGAAATAATTGTTGTCACGCAAGGCGATTCCCAGACGGCCGTAGTCGTCCCGCAACCAGTTCTCGCCGGTTGAGTGATGAATGAAAAAGAGGCGGACGACCTCGGCCGGCTTATTCGTGTCGCTGAGCTGCGGCGCCGCGAAACCGGACATTGCGCCGTGAATCCAAGCGAAACCCAGGGCCATAATGCCCAAGAGCGTCCTGCGAAAAAGGGCTGTCTTCATATGCCTGATGATTGAGTCAGGATCACACAATCGGAGGTAAAAGACAACCTCCCTTCTTGTCAGCCTTTGGGGCGATAGTGGAGGGGCGCGAGGCGGGCATCAAGTTCAATCACCGAATAGCCCCAAGGCACGTAGCGCTGCGATCCTTGGCGGTCCGGATGCTCGACTCGCCAGGCCACGACTTCCCATCCCGTCCTCGTCTTCTTGACTTCCCATTCGGCCCGGTCCGCCCATTGTTCTTTTTGTTCCAACACCTGTCGGGCAACAGCAATCTGCTCTCGATAACGCCCTTGTGGGTCCTCGGGCTTCGCCATGCGGGAGATCCTCCCGCCGCATCCGGAAATCAGCAGGACTGTCAAAGATAAAGAAATGAACCAGGTTTTCGCCACACGCCCTATATCGGCAGGACCCAGCCCGGGTTGAGCGGCAAATCCGCCAGAAACATTCCGGGGCGTTACGGCTTGGGCCGTGAGGCAGGTAACGCTCCGGCTTTCCTTTTGGCCGGCTGCGCTGTATCTTCTGCGCTTATGAAATCTCTAACCCAGCATTTGTGGTTCGAAGTCTCCGGCCGCCGCGGTTTTATCAACATCACGGATCAGGTGGAGGCGCTGGTGCGTCAAAGTCAGGTGCAGGAGGGGCTTTGCCTGGTCAACGCGATGCACATCACGGCGTCGGTGTTCATTAATGACAACGAAAGCGGACTGCATCACGATTACGACGTCTGGCTGGAACGATTGGCGCCGCATGCCCCCACCAGCCAGTACCAACATAACCGCACCGGCGAAGACAATGCCGACGCCCATCTGAAACGACAGATCATGGGCCGCGAAGTCGTCGTCGCCATCACCCGGGGACGCCTGGACTTCGGCCCATGGGAGCAGATCTTTTATGGCGAATTCGACGGAAACCGGCGGAAGCGTGTGCTGGTTAAGATCATTGGAGAATGACCATGAAGGCCTTGATCCTGACGGAATACAAGCATCTCGAAATGACCGAAATGCCCCTGCCGGAATGCGGCCCCGAAGAACTCCGAGTGAGAGTTCAGTCGTGCGGGATTTGCGGCAGCGACGTGCATGGCTATGATGGCAGCACGGGACGCCGCATCCCACCGATTGTCATGGGACACGAAGCCGCCGGCATTGTCGAGGCCATCGGGCAAAAGGTCACGCGGTTCCGTCCCGGCGACCGCATTACCTTTGACTCGACGATTTATTGTGGTCGCTGTGAATATTGCCGGCTCGGGCAGGTGAACCTCTGCGATCACCGCCGTGTCCTGGGGGTTTCCTGCGGCGATTATCGGCAACATGGGGCTTTCGCGGAATACGTGGTCGTTCCGGAACTGACCTCCTATCGACTTCCTGACGAACTCAGTTTCGAGCATGCGGCCATGGTCGAGGCGGTGTCGATTGCCTTCCACGCGGTGAATCGGGCCCGGCCGCGGCTCGGAGAAATCGCCCTCGTGGTCGGAACGGGCATGATCGGATTGCTGGTCATTCAGGCCCTCCGGCTGAGCGGATGCAAACGGATTATCGCCGTCGATCTGTCTGACCATCGTCTGAAACTGGCCATCCACGGCGGAGCTACGCATGCCTTTCGCGCCGATTCCCCCGGCCTGACGGCCGAAATCCAGGCCCTCACAGAAAAACGCGGCGCTGATCTCGCCTTCGAAGTCGTCGGCGCGCCTGTTCCCTTTCAGACTTCCGTGCTGAACCTGCGCAAGGGCGGCCGTGTGGTTCTAGTGGGCAACCTGGCGGCGCAAGTCACTTTTCCACTCCAGGCCGCGGTCACCCGTGAACTCGCCCTGCTCGGCTCGTGCGCTTCTACCACCGAATACCCGGCCTGCATCGACGCACTGGCATCCGGGCGAATCACGGTCGCCTCCCTGATCAGCGCATCCGCGCCGCTCGAGGAAGGCCCCATCTGGTTCGATCGCCTCTACCGCCAGGAAGGCGATCTGATGAAAGTGCTGCTGAAGCCGTGATGCGTTGCCCGGGGGGGGAATTGACGATTCGGCGACGCACGGGCGGGCTCGGATCTGGGTCCGCCATGGGGGCTTTCACCCAAAAATCAAGCCGATCACCGCTCGGTCACCGGAATCCATTCGAATTCATTGGATCGAAATCGGATTAGTATCAAACTTAACATGAATAAGATATATAAAAAAACCTCCATACTCTACCGCCGTCTTCCCCAGGCTGTGGAACGGCATGTGTCTTGCTGATATAACCTTGAGCCGCGTAATAAAGACGGTGGAGGATAAGGATGGTCAGCCTTGCCTCCCCGTCTATATCGATCCAAAGCAAGTCTTGGCTTGTGCATGGCAATGATCCTGCTAATAAGCTAGCCGACATCACGGCGATATGAAGCGGGAGACATTGATAATCGTGCCGACCTACAACGAGCGGGAGAATCTGCCGCCGTTGGTGGATCGCATTACGGGGCTCCCCGTGGCGGTGGATCTGCTGGTTGTCGATGACAACTCTCCCGATGGCACCGGAAAGGTGGCCGATGATCTGGCGGCCCAGAATCCGGCGGTGCACGCCCTGCATCGCGGGCAAAAAAACGGCTTGGGCCGGGCTTATTGCGATGGTTTTCTTTGGGCATTGGATCGGGATTATGAATATGTGTTTGAGATGGATGGAGATTTCTCCCATAACCCCGACGATGTTCCGACCTTTCTAAAAGCGGCTGGGGAAGCGGACCTGGTCCTGGGATCACGATACTGCAATGGGATCCGGGTCATTAATTGGCCGCTGACTCGTCTGGCCTTGAGTCTTACGGCGGCGAAGTATGTCCAGATCATCACCGGCATGCCCTTCAGCGATCCGACGGGCGGCTTCAAGTGTTTCCGTCGGCGCACGCTGCAATCGGTGGACTGGCGCGAAATCAGCTCGAACGGCTATAGTTTTCAAATCGAGGTCACGCACAAAATCTGGCGGATGGGTGGCAGGATCAAGGAAGTGCCCATTATTTTCACCGACCGCTTTCAGGGCAGTTCAAAAATGTCGGGCCGAATCATGCGCGAGGCCTTGTGGATGACCTGGAAATTGCTCCTTCAAAACCGCATGCGCCGCCGGCCGATCGGGAAACCCACCTTGACGCCCGTGGTCCAATCCGAACATGTCGTCAAATGAACAGTCGCGCCCGATTCATGGCTGCCTGCCGGTGCGAACCGATGGATCGGCCTCCGGTCTGGCTGATGCGCCAGGCGGGCCGGGCCCTGCCTGAATACCGCGCCCTCAAAGAAAGTCATTCTTTTCTGGAGTTGGTGCGGACACCGGAGTTAGCCGCCGAGGTAACGTTGCAGCCGGTTCGCCGTTTTGGTTTTGATGCGGCTATTCTATTCAGCGATATCCTGGTCGTCCCGGAAGCGCTGGGACAACCTTACCGTTTCCGGGAAGGCGGCGGGATCGAGATGGCCTATCCCATCCGCAACGCGGCGGACTTGGCAAGATTGAACTGGACGGCTGGACTGGACCCATTGGACTATGTCAGCGCCGCGCTCACCCGGATCCGGCGGATCCTGGGCGATCAGACCGCGCTGCTCGGTTTTGCGGGGTCCCCTTGGACCCTCGCCAATTTCATGGTTGAAGGCGGCAGCGCACCGGAATACCGCCGTGCCGCACTCTGGCTGGGCGAGGATGAGTCGTCATTCGCCGGTTTCCTGGAACAATTGAGCGCCTACGTCGCCGCTTTTCTTAAGGAACAAATTGCCAGCGGCGCGGATGCCGTTCAGATCTTCGACAGCCTCGCCTCCTTGCTGGATCCGGCCGATTACGAACGGGCCTCAGGACGATGGATTCGTCAAATCGTGGAAACGTTGCCCCCGCAAGTTCCCGTCATTGTCTTCGCGCGCGGGCCGCATTGGCGGCATTGGATCCATTCCGGCGCGCGCGTTCTCGGCCTGGATTGGACAGTTTCCATGGACGAGGCGCGAAACATGATTCCGGCCGATCAAGCCATGCAGGGCAACCTGGATCCGCAACTATTAACTGCCACACCGGACGAAGTCGAACAGGCAACCCTTCGGCTTCTCTCGAGTATGAACGGCCGAGAGGGCTATATCTTCAACCTGGGACACGGCGTTCCGCCGGATGCCACGGTTGAAAACATTTCTGAATTGGTGGACACTATCCGACAGTTCACATGGCAAAACTCGAAGTCAATCTAGAACTGATTCTGAAGTACAATGTGCCGGGGCCGCGCTACACCTCGTATCCGACGGCGCCGCATTTCAGCGATCAGATCGCCTGGCCGGCGATCGCGGAGGCCATCGCGGAAAACAATCGCGATGATCGCGAGTTATCTCTCTATTTTCACCTTCCCTTTTGCCGGTCGCTCTGCTGGTTTTGCGGCTGCACCACGGTCATCACCCAGAAACAGGAACAGAGTGCCCGCTACCTGTCTTACCTCGAAAAGGAACTCGATCTGATCACGCCGCTCCTCAATCCCCAGCGCAGGGTCGGTCAACTGCATTTCGGCGGCGGCACGCCCACGTTCCTGCTCCCGGAGGAGATTCGCGCCCTCGGCCGCATGATCCACCAGCGCTTCGTGCTGGCCGATCCTGTCGAGGCCGGCGTGGAAATTGATCCGCGGGGCGTCACACGCGATCACCTGCTGGCCTTGCGCGAAGTCGGCTTTAACCGGATTTCGATGGGCATCCAGGATCATGATCCGGTCGTGCAGAAGGCCGTTCACCGGCTGCAGCCCCGCGAATTGAACCAAAGGGTCACGGGCTGGATCCGGGAAACGGGCTTTCATTCGCTCAACATCGATCTGATCTATGGCCTGCCTTTTCAGACCCCTCAGTCCTTTGACCACACGCTCGAGGAAGTCCTGGACCTGCAGCCCGATCGCTTTGCCATTTTCAACTACGCCCACGTGCCCTGGATGAAACGATCCCAGAAAGTCTTCAAGGTGCTGCCCACGCCCGAAGTCAAACTGGGATTACTCAAGCTCAGCATCGAGAAACTCACGGATCGAGGTTATGTTTACATCGGCATGGATCACTTCGCCCGGGAGGAAGATGAACTTGCCCAGGCCCAGCGGAGCAAGACGCTGCAGCGGAACTTCCAGGGCTACAGCACCCATGGCGGAGCCGATATTTACGCCTTCGGGATGTCGTCGATTTCCCAGACGGACAGCGCTTACTGGCAAAACCAAAAGGAACTCCCGCAGTACTATGCGGCGTTGGATGCCGGCAGGCCGGCGCAAGCCAAGGGCTACTTGCTGAGTGCCGATGACAAGATCCGCCGTCAAACCATCATGCGGCTCATGTGCGATCTGTCGCTCGATTATGAGCGGATGTCTCGGCTGTTGGGCATTGATTTTGCTGTCTATTTTGGCGCGGAGATCGCCTCGCTGGATGATCTTGAGGCGGACGGACTGTTGAAACGTTCCGACGCCGGGCTGCAAGTCACCGAACTGGGGCGGTTATTGATCCGCAACATTGCCATGCGATTTGACGCTTATTTACCTCGGGAAGCCGACCGCCGGTTTTCGCGCACGATATGAAATCCGTCGCTATCATCGGGGCCGGCATTACCGGATTGACCGCGGCGTTCCGTCTGCAACAGAAGCAGATTCCGGTCACGGTCTACGAAGCCACCCACCGCGTGGGTGGCGTCATTCAATCGGTTCGATCGAAGGGCTATCTGGCCGAGTTCGGTCCCAACACGATCCTCGAGATCTCGCCCAAGATCACGGATCTGATTCGCCAGGCCGGCCTGGAAAAGCGCTTGCTCTACTCCGACGAGAAAGCCAACAACCGTTACCTGGTGCGCTATCGGCGGACCATCGCCATGCCCTCTTCGCCGGGCGGATTCTTCTCCAGCAAGCTGTTTACGGCGGGCGCCAAATTCGCGTTGCTGCGGGAACCCTTCATCCGCCGCTGGAACAATGCCTACGAAGAAAGCGTGGCCGACCTTGTCCTCCGCCGGCTCGGCCGTGAGTTTCTCGATATCGCCATCGATTCTTTGGTGGCCGGGATTTACGCGGGCGATCCCGCCAAGCTGTCGGTTCAGCATGCTTTCCCCAAACTCTATGCCCTGGAACAGCGCTATGGCTCCCTCATCCGCGGCCATATTTTTGGCGCCCGGGAACGCAAACGCCGCGCCGAAGTCTCCAAACAGGACGCCAAGAAGATCTCGTTTGACGAAGGTCTGCAGGTGTTGCCTGACACCTTGCAGGCGCGGCTGGGCGCCGCCGTCCACCTGAAAACTACAGTGACCGCGCTCACCCGCCAAACCCACGGCTGGCAAGTCACCCTCGGCATGGGTGGCGAGGAACGCAACGAACAACATGCCGCCGTTCTCCTAGCCGCACCGGCTTATCGCCTCGCGGAAATCGCCCTCAAGACCGAAGGAATCGCCAGCCTCCAGCCGCTGTCCGAAATTAATTATCCTCCCGTGGTCAGCGTGGTTCTCGGTTTTCGGCGCAGCGACGTGGCCCATCCGCTGGATGGATTCGGCATGTTGATTCCGCGGGTCGAGAATTTCCATATTCTGGGAACTTTATTTTCCTCGTCCCTGTTTCCCGGGCGGGCGCCGGAGGGCCACGTGACCCTGACCAGTTACGCGGGCGGCATGCGGAATCCCAGCCTGGCTTCAAGAGATCCCAGCGAACTCTACGCCCTCACCCTTCAAGATCTCCGGGTTCTGCTCGGCATCACCGGCCAACCCACCTTCCAGAACTGCGTGTTTTATCCGCGCGCCATCCCTCAATACGAAGTTGGCTACGGGCGATTCAAGGAATTCATGGATGTCATGGAAACCTCACAGCCCGGCCTGTTCTTCGCGGGCCATTACCGCCATGGCATCTCCATCAGTGATTCGCTCCTGTCCGGCTACGACGCCGCCGATCGCATTGAAGCCAAGCTCAAATGAAAAAGCAGGCTGTCTTGCTGATTAACCTCGGCTCTCCTGATTCCCCCGCGGTTCCGGATGTCCGGCGTTATCTCAAGGAATTCCTGATGGACGAACGGGTCATTGACCTGGCGCCCTGGAAACGCTGGCTGTTGGTTCACCTGCTGATCCTGCCCTTCCGCCCCCGTCGCACCTCGGAGGCCTACCGCAAAATCTGGTGGCCGGATGGCGCCCCCCTCGTCGTCATCAGCCGCCGCGTTCAATCCGCCCTCCAACAGCGCCTGGCGGTCCCCGTGGAACTGGCCATGCGCTATCAGAACCCTTCGATCGAAAGCGCCCTGCGCCGATTAACCGACCGTGGCATCCGCAAACTGGTCGCGATCCCACTCTACCCGCAGTATGCCTCGTCCAGCTATGAAACCGTCGAGGCGCGCGTCCGCGAAGCGGCGGCTGAGATCGCCGCCGACATGGACCTTCGTGTTGTCCCGCCGTTCTACAATGACCCGGGCTATCTCGAAGCCTGGGTGAACAGTTCCCGGCGCTTTTTGCAGCACGACTATGATCACTTGCTGTTCAGTTTTCACGGCATCCCCGAACGTCACCTCCGCCTCACCGATCCGACCCACGCCCATTGCCTCCAGAAAACCGACTGCTGTCAGATCCCTAGTCCGGCCCACGCGAAATGCTATCGGGCCCAAGCCTTTCGCATGGTCGAGTCTTTCGTCAAACTTGCCGGCGTCCCCTCGGGCAAATACTCGGTCGCTTTCCAGTCACGGCTGGGACGCGATCCCTGGCTCAAGCCCTACACGGACACCGCCCTGGCCGACCTTCCCGGCCGCGGGATTAGGCATCTGCTGGTCACCTGCCCGGCCTTCGTCGCCGATTGCCTCGAGACCCTCGAGGAAATCGGCATGCGGGGAAAGGAAACCTTCGAGCGCGCCGGAGGAAAAATGCTGACCTTGATCCCTTGTCTGAACGCGCATCCCGATTGGATCTCGGCCCTTGAAAACCTGGCTAAACGCCATTTAACCTGAATTATTGCATGGAGCCCGGACGTTGGAACCTGAAAACAGCAGTTCATTTCCTCACGCTCCTATGGATGGGCACCCGCGTGTTTCTGGTGATTTTGCCCTTTCTTGTTCCGATCTCGGCCCTGGCCGCCGACACTGACACCTTTTCGAGCTCAGCCCGGCAACACCCCGCGTTTCGATCGGACCGGATCCTGGTCCTTCCCAGGAGTGGCCTGGCAAAGTCGAGTCCTGCGCAAGTTCTCTTGTCGCCCCGGCACCGCGTGTTGCGACGTTTTCACGAAATCGACGATTGGCACGTCATCCAGCTCGATCCGGCAACGTCCGCCACGGATGCCCTCGCCCAGTATCGGAACTCGGGCCGATTTGAGGAGGTCGAGCCTGATTATTACGTGCATGCCGCCCTCGCCCCCAATGATCCCGAATACCAGCATGGCATGCTATGGGGTTTGCATAACCTCGGCCAGAACGGCGGAACCACCGATGCCGATGTGGACGCCCCCGAGGCCTGGAATTACCAGTCCTTGGCCGGGGAAGTCATCGTCGCCGTGATTGATAGCGGGATCCGCGTCACCCATGAAGATCTCGCGGATAACCTTTGGATCAACGACCGGGAAATCGCCGATAACGGCAAGGACGATGACCGGAACGGTTACATCGACGATATCCACGGCATCAATGCCCTGGACGACAATAGCGACCTCACCGACGCCATGGGACATGGCACGCACATCGCCGGCATCATCGGCGCCACCGGCAATAACGGAAAAGGCACCGTCGGGGTGGCTTGGCGGGTCAAGCTCATGACCTGCAAGTTCCTCGATCAATTCGGCGATGGCTCGGTGTCCGACGCCATTCAATGCCTGGATTACGCCCGAGCCAAGGGCGCTCATATCGTCAATATCAGCTGGGTCAACAGCGAAAACTCCTCGTCACTGCGCAGCGCCTTCAGCCGATTGCGAACCGCGGGAATCCTGGTGGCCGCCGCCGCGGGCAATGGTTCTCAGGACGTTGACAGCATCCCCGTTTATCCCCCCAATTACGGCCTCGATAATGTCATCACCGTCACCGCCACCACACGCACGGATGCCCTGGCGGGCTACGCGAGCTTCGGACGGAACACTGTGGATTTGGCGGCTCCCGGCTCCGATATCTACGCCCCCTGGCGCGGCGGCGACCAGGAATACGCCTACTACAACGGCACGTCCATGGCCACACCGTTCGTCGCCGGAGCCCTCGCCCTATTGCAGGCCCAAGAACCAGGATCCACCTACAAACAACGCATCCAACGCCTCTTGGACACGGTGGACCCAATACCCGCGCTTGCGGACAAATGCCAAACTGGCGGCCGTCTCAACCTCCATCGCGCCCTGGCCAACGGCCTTTCCGCCGCTTTCATCGCCTCTCCCACCAACGGTCCCCTGCCCCTCTCCGTCGCCTTTCGAGACGACACCGTCGGCTCCGTCATCGAACGCCGATGGGACTTTGGAGATAACACGCCCGTCAGCCTCGAGACCCATCCCCAACACACGTACACCCTCGAGGGCGATTTCACCGTCACCCTCGTCGCAACCGATGCCAGCGGCAAAAAAAGCACCAACACCACCCTCGTGTCCACCGTCGCCAATTACCTGATGCAATCGACCAATTTCGCCTGGATCGAGCCTTCTTCCCTGCCATTGATTTCATTGACCGACGACGGGATCAGCGCGCCTCAGAGCATTGGATTTCCGTTCTATTACTTCGGCCAGCGTTATACGGAATTGTATATCAGCGCCAACGGTTTGATCGGCTTCTCGGCCGCAGGACTTGAATCGCCCAACAATTCCGAACTGCCCTATGCCTGGACCCCCAATACCGTGATTGCGCCTTACTGGGACAACCTGAACCCCGAACACACCGGATCCATCCACATCGGTCTCCAAGGCCAGGCCCCGCAGCGGACATTCGTCATTTCATGGGTCGGCGTCCCTCTCCAAGCCTACACCAACGTCCCGATGACCTTCCAAGTATTACTCCACGAAAACAGTCAGGCTCTCACCTACCAATACCTCGAAGTGCATCCCGAACACAATCGCGGCGGCGGACGCCGCGCTTCCGTCGGCCTCGAAAACGACACCGGAATGGTCGGCCTAAGCTATACCATCAATGGAACCCCGGACCTGGTTACGAACCAAATGGCACTGGTTTTCTGGCCGGGTTCCCAGGAACGCATCGCCTTAGGTCCACCCCCCCCCTTCGTGGCCACAGGAAAACCAGGCGGCCCATTTTCACCCGATCAAACGACGTCCTCTCTGACTAACCTGGGCACGCACCCAATGGAGTGGACCGTCTCCGGACTGCCCGTGTGGTTGGAGGCAATCCCCGCGCAGGGTATCCTGGCGGCAGGCGCCGTCACCAACCTCACCCTGGCCTTGACCGAGTCCGCTAATGGCCTCGGCCCAGGCCGATACGAGAGTTCCATTCTGATCGCCAATCAAACCACCGGTTTGGGAAACGTCGTCCTGACTTGCGCTCTCCAGGTCGCCTCCCCTGAACCCGCGCGGCTCACCATCGAACGAAACGCCGCAAGCAGCTTGCTTTCGATCCAGCTTTTCGGTGAAGCCTCGCGTGCCTATGACCTGGAGCATTCATCGAACCTCAACCAATGGATCCTCCTGGGCAGCCAGACCACCGATCTCGAAGGCCAAACCACCTTTACCAATCTCGACACGTCCCTCGCGCCTCACCAGTTCTATCGATCCCGCGAGGAGCCGCAGTAGCCCGAGCCAAAAATCGCCGAATCCAACCCATGATCTCCCCACAATCCTTGATAGATTTTCAGGCCTTTGGATCTTCCAGGATTCAACGATTTTTGGCTGTACATTTGCTCCGCAAATGTTGAAGAAGATTTTGAAGCGTTAAATGAATCATCCTTCGCCCCCCAAACCGCGCAGCGGTTTGATCCAGCGCAAAAGTGCCTCAGACTGACCGGATCACGGGATGCTCGAAGCGATACTGCATGTCTGAGGCACTTTTGCGCTAAGTGGTACCCCCACCCTGAATTGAACAGGGATCAACGGTTTAGGAAACCGCCGCTCTATCCATTTGAGCTATGGGGGCAAGCCCGTCGCTTTTCTCTCGCATATTCTGCATGGGAATGACCTAAACGCAAGCCGCTAAACCGGGAATCGTTTGGCTAACGGACCTGTTAATATGGCCATACAATGGCATCTCCATCTGGCAAAGGAATCCCGCATCAGAGGAACCACGGTCAGGATTAAAATCCTGTTGACGAGGACATGAAAACCACCGCAACACCGGGTAGTCTCATCCCGCTGCATGGCGGCCATTGCAGGGACAACGGACTCTACGGCTTTATGAGCGCGGTGGGACGGCCGCAAAGGGTCGATTCCCATCCAATGGCACCGGGTTGATAATAGACGATGACGTTGTCCGCGCGTTCGAACAAGTCGCGTCCAACGGTCGGGCAATTGCCCAGAAAATGGACCGCCCTCAGGTTGACACAGAATCCAAAGGCTGCGGATCCAATATTTGTGACGGTGCTGGCAATTGTGACATTGGTTAATCCTGCGCAACGACCGAATGCCGTCCTGTCAATGGTCGTAACGCCTTCAGGGATGCTGATCCGGGTCAGGCCTTTGCAGCCGTAGAACGCCGATCCAATTGTAGTGACGCTGCCGGGAATCGTAATCTCCATGAGATTGAAGCATCCATCAAAGGCGCGGCTTTCAATGGTGATGACGCCATCCGGAATTGCGTAAGCGCCTTTTTTTCCGCCCGGATATCCCAGGAGCGCTGTTCGCGTCTTATTAAACAACACTCCCTCAGATGCGCTGAAGTCGGCATTGAGCGGATCCACCTGAATCGCGGCAAGGTTGGTGCAGTATCCAAACGCCAGTTCTCCGATGGCGTTAACCCGGCTGGGGACGGTGATCTCGGTCAGACCACTGCAGTAATAAAATGCGCCGCTGCCAATGCGCGTTACGTTCTTGCCCAGGGTAACGCCGGTTAGGCTGCCGCAGCCGGTGAAAGCGTGATCGCCGATGTTGGTTACGCTGTCAGGGATGGCGACCCCGGTCAGGCCCGAGCATCCCGTGAAGGCCATGTTCCTGATGGTGGCAACGCTGCCGGGAATCTGGAAAGCCCCCTGTTTCCCTGCCGGGTATTGCACGAGTTGAGTTTGAGTCTTGTTAAACAGGACACCGTCGGCACTGCTGAAGCTGTCGTTTTCCGGGACCACTGTAAACACAGCGAGATTGGTGCAAGCCCCGAAAGCGCTATCTCCGATGCTGCTAACGTTATTCGGGATGGCGATGCTATGAAGGCCATGGCAGAAATGAAACGCCCATACCCCGATACTGATGAGACTCTCGGGGAGCGTCACTCGATCCAGGCTCGAGCATCCCCAAAAGGCGCCGTCCCCAATATGGGTCACGCTCTTGGGAATCGTGACATAGGTGACATCAGTCCGTTTATCGAATGTCCGGGGTCCGATGGCCGTGACAGGTAGGCCCGTTATGGTGCCGGGAATCGATACGGTTCCGCCAGAACCCGTGTATTGGGTGATCGTGATGGCGCCGTTATTCGTGGAATAATTAAACTGGGCTTGGCATAGGACGGGTATCAGCAATAGATGCGACGCTAGAAGCAGCATCCTCCCCGAAGCAGTCAAACCAACAAGTCGCAACCCTGAAGATAATCCGATGGTTTTCATGGGCACTCTGATTCCGCCGCACCCGAGACGTTGGCTGGACGGCATCCATGTCTCGAAGCGAAGCCGCACTCCCCTCTCCACTAATCCGCCTGTCGATAGAAACCTGCAAGCCAAATAATCTTTCCCGCTCTGCGCGGGCCTCATAGATTCCCTTTAAACAGAGCGAATCATTGTGGTATTAACTGACATTTTGGCGATAAATTTGGCGATGAAAAGTCATACATAGCCTAACTCT
>ERZ795054.219-NODE-219-length-89067-cov-8.262807_pt1 | contig 89067 bp, 65 predicted proteins | sample MGYA00375138_ERZ795054 | MGnify/ENA primary metagenome ERZ795054 (study PRJEB30183, sample SAMN05720215) | anaerobic digester metagenome | isolation source: active sludge of municipal wastewater-treating anaerobic digesters | place: USA | collected 2014-12-23 ... | reverse complement strand
GCCTACCCGGAATACCGAGAGAAGGTCAATAATAATGAACCTGTCACCTTATTTGCTTTTTTATATCTTTAAGGGCAGTTTTGAGCGTGGATTGGCTTAAACGCGTTACTCGCCACAATAAACGCAGCGGGCGGTGCAGGTTTCTGCGACAACAATTTCCGTTAACATGGGCATGGACGGCTTAAGATGTTCCCAGAGCCATTTGGCGATGTTTTCACTGGTAGGATTCTCCAGGCCTTTTATTTCGTTCAGATAGTGATGATCCAGTTTTTCCCAGCAAGGTTTTACCATCCGGGAGATCTCAGCATAGTCCATCAACCATCCCAATTGTGGATCGCATTCTCCGGCAACGACGATTTCGGCCTGAAAGCTATGTCCATGCAGGCGTCGGCATTTATGATGAGGCGGCAGATGGGGGAGCAGATGTGCGGATTCAAATTGAATGGTTTTTCGCAGTTCGACTTTCATGGGACATTGAGAACTAGGTTTCAAGATCGGTCCAGGTAATCAAGTCACCCAGAGCAGGGCGGCCATCGTGGCGCCAAGTGAGAGGGGGTGTCTGCATCTGCCCCAAAGGGCAGACGCGAGTGGCGCCCCAGCGGGCAATTTCGGCGGCCAGAGTTCTGACTTCAGACTGGACGGCCGCCAAACCGACTGTGGAAGTATGGTGTCGGACGGCTTCTGCGGCCTGCAAGGCTTCAGACAGTTGGGGGACTCCTTTGACGTAGATAAAACGGTTGAGACATGAGATTTGGAAGAGAGGATCGGCTTCAAACACGACGCTCCACGCCGTGGAGTTTTTGCTGAACCAACAGAGGGTGGCAGGGGAGAAGGCAGCGCGGATTTCGTAAAAAGACCTTCGACTGGCAATGACGGCTGATGCTTCTGTTGAGAGAACGGCGCGGGGTTCACGTTCTTCCACGTTGGCCAAGGCATTAGCCAGTTGTTCGGCGAAGGCTTCAGCTGGGTTGGCGGGATTATTTTCCACGTAAATCACGTGGGGAGAAAGGCAGCCATGTTGGTCCCATGCGGCGATGTCGTCGGCAGCAGCCTTCGCGATGCACGAGGTGCCGTCTTGCGCCAAGGCCTTTGAAGTGACAAACGCGAAACTGACGCGATGTCCGTAGCCGAGGAAGCGTGTTTTAGGCTGAAGCCGAGCCTGGACGGCCTTGAGGGTTTGGTCTGATCCGGTGACTGTTACGCAATCGGCTTCGGAAAAAAGGACATTCTCCAAGTCATGGGTGCCACCGGGCCATGCGGCAATTTCGATACAGGAGGCGAGTTTCGGGGCGATTTCATAGAGCGAATGAGCCAGCATTAAGGGTAGATAGGAGGTATCCGAAGCGGGCTTCAGAAACTGGGCGGATCGAGTCAATAACCCCAAGATCAGGCTCATCCAAGCCGGACTCGGAAGGTTGCCGGCAGTCAGGTGCACGAGCAATTCGGGGCCTCGAACGAGGGCGAGGCGATTCTGTCTTTGTTCAATCTCACTGGCTGTCCATTGATCCAAACGGTGTTCGTGTCCCAGTTCCTGACGCATCAGAGCCTTGAGGTTTGCGACGGTTAAGCGCGAGAAGAAGAAATCGATGCCTCGTTCCAGAGTGGCTCGGGAGAAACCGGTTTTTTCCGGACAAGCTTGCAGGACGCGTTGACGGAAAGGAAAATCTGGCTGACACCACTGCTCTCCGAGGTTGGCCAGGATGCGGACGAGATTATCGGTTGATTGAGGCAGAAGGTATTGTTCCCGATTCCGTTTCAGGGTTTGGCAGGCTTCGGTGATGAGACCGGGCTGGAGGAGCGTTTCTGGGGACAGATCGGCGAGGAAGTATTCAGGCAGATGGTTCATGGGATGCCTCCTTTTGCATCAGAGAACAACCGCGCTGTTCGGCGCGGATGGCTCGACCGACGAGTTTAAAGCCCTGGCCGGTTTGGATGCCGAGGTCCTCGGTCTGGATGGCCAGCACGGACCAGGCATTGGCCAAGTCGAAGACCTGAATCAATCCTATCTCTCCTTCTTGTGGCTCGAGGCCTGTTTCTGGCGAGATAATCCGAAAGCGTGCCCAGGGAGGGAAGTAAAAGGATCGACTTGTTTCCAGAGAATTGCGCGATTCTTGAAATCTAGCGCCTGCTATATGGTCATAGGCTTGGGAACTGAGTTCGCACATTCCATACTCGCTTACGATATTCCTGGGCGGCACGCCGAGCAGTCGGGTGATGGATTCATGCAGATCCGACTTGGGGACCTGCCTGGATTTTCCTTTGTAACCCCCGGTTTCGAGAACACGCGAGCCTTCCGGTAATCTGAAGGTGCGGCCTGTTGCCGACAGGTGATCGAGGAGATGGACGAATGCAAAGGCGGTTCCCAGAACAAGGAAACGCCGGTTGGTGTTTTCAGTTTGGTTTAGAACTTTAACGGTCGCGTTCAGGTCGAGATCCCAGCCGCCTGATGAGTCCACCAGACCTGTGAAGCAGGCATTGGCTTTACCGATATGCCGATGAATGGTGTCCATCATGTGAACCAGCGAGGAGGATGGGGCCTGTATTTTGGAGGGAGTCAGAATGATCAGAAAAGGCTGGCAAGAGGGGCCTCCAGGTTTGGGTTGATGGGATACGGACTCGGGTGCTGGCAAGAGGTGCCTTAAGAAGGGAGGAAGGAGAGAGGATTCGTACAGCCCGAGTGATTCGTGATGATGAAAATGGCGGCTAGTATTCCTGTGGGTGGTTCCACTGGATTGGAAGCAGTGCAAACGCTCTGATTCCTCGATGCAGGTCACAGGTTTTTCTCTGAAACCGACAGCGGGCATGGCTGGGATTTCAGACCAATGGTGGATCCGATCGGGTTCCACGCCGCGGGTTTCACACCATTGCCGGTAAATGGGATTGTATTGGAATTGAAGGCGGAAAAGGCGCACTGCGAAACCGCTGAAACCTGAATCGGATGAGAGAGTCGATTCCTGCGCATAGGCCTGACTTGGGCCAAGAAGGGCGGTCAATTCCTGACTGAAAGAGCGAATGGAATCGTTTGTTTTCACGCGGTTTTTGCAGCTGGTTTTCCGCAACAGCCTGAGGGGGCTCCTGGCCGGCCCTCAGTTAAAAGTCGCGCCTTAGCGTGACTGGATTGGATTGAATCCAACTCATTTCTGCCGGGATCCCTCAGGGTGCCGGAGGGGGTTCACTCTCCTGCTTCTCCGGAATATTCGGAACCGAAGACAGTGTCTCTGAAGGCACCGAGGCCGTGCTGGATTCGGAAAGCTGAGAAAACTCGGTTGGCGAATCGGATGTTGTGGATTCCTCGGCAGGGCCTTCGCCGAGTTGAGCCGACGTCGGGGCGTTCTCAGGGGCCGCAATTTGAGGCGTTTCCTCCGTGACTTCGGCCACGGATCCATCGGTTGAAGCGGCTGTTTTCTGCGGAGTCGCGGCTTTGGGAGGTCTTGGGGCCGGTTTTTTGGCAGTTTCGAGGATGCCATTGGCAAACTCGATGACATGTCCTTCGTGCATCAGCCAATGAAGATCCCCCAACAGGGCGGCGACTTCCGGAGATGGTGGGGGAGGCGCGGCAGGAGCTTCAGGGGTCGGGGCCGCTGTTTGAGCTGTGTCCGCCGGTGGAGCTTGCTGGGGTTCTGTGTCCGCAACAGGTTTGGATTCTTGGACGGCTGGTGTCTGGCGGATCTCGGGAGCTGGGGCGACCGTTGTGGGGGCCAAGGCCTCGATCAGCTGACGGCGGTTTGTTCGGGGGTGGGCATCGATGAACTGCATGAGGGTTCTAACCCCTTCTGAAACTACGGTGCTGTTCAGATCGAGGTAGCGCGGGCGCGCGGCAGAGACGTGCGTGACGGATTTATTCACTTTGAAGAAGTGCAACCCCAAGGAGGCGAACTGATGGCTGAGGGCGTTGACGACTTTGAGAGGAAACCGTCGTTGCTCGTCCAGAGTGCGGCGCACAGCGGCTTGGAGCCGGCGACAGGGCAGGGAACGGGCGGCGATGGAAGAGATCGTGTAGGACTCAATGGATTGAATCACCACCGGCATGTGGACTTCTCTGAAGTGCCGTTCGACTTCTTCCCGGGTCTGGAACTTGATGGTCTCGGGGACGTTCAGGCAGATGTATTCGGTGCGGAAGCTCTGATCTTCGAGCCATTGTTTGACCACGGCTTCGTCCCGGACGATGCGGACCCTGGATTTGTAGACATCGAAGGGCATCCGGGAAAAACGCTCGGCATGGAGACGGAGGAGCTTGGTTTGGTAGTCGTGATAATTGGGGGGGCCGAGGATAATGCCGCTCATGCCGCACTGGGCCACGAAGGTGTAACGGCCTTTGGGCGGCTCGGTAGGAATTTTCTCGGTCTGATAAAACGTGGCGAAATGGCGCTGCAACACATGATCGATGGCCTCTTGTTCCGTCAGCCACAGGGTATCGTCCAGGTTGCAGAGGAACAGCGGTTGGGCGACTTGGCCGTCGGCCTTCTTGCGGACATTGAAGGTCAGGACGTAGCGTTCGGGTTTCTTAAGCACGAGATGGGCAATGTCGAACAAGGGATACGCCCGGCCGGTTTGTTTGATTTGACGAGCCAGGGCTTCAGCCCCTTTGGATTCGGGCTGGATGATGACATCAAGATCCGGAGGGGGCACTTCGGGCCGGGGAGCATGTCCGTGATCCCGGAATCGGCCTTGTCCTCCCCCTTCGTACCGCCCACGGAATCTGCCTTCCTGTTCTCCGCGCGGCGATCCGGGAGGGCGGCCGGCTCGTTCCGGACCTCCGCGGCGTCCTGGGGGACGATCCGGGCGATTTTGACGACGTCGACTTCCGGGCTCTTCTGTGACGCCGTCGAAGTTGGCATAGGGATTAACGGTGGCAGACTCTTGCGCCCAGGCAGGCAAGAAATGCAGATCCAGATCGAAACTGTTGTCAGCGTTGTTGCTCATTGCTTCGTGTTTTCTACACCCGGTTATCGCGGGCGATGGCAGACTTGGAGCGAGAATGAAGGGAGTTTTGTCGGATTGCAAGCATGCAAAATTCACTTGCGGGAAGCGGTGCGAGGCCCTCCCGGCCAGGGGGCCCGGATACCTTTTCTGCGATTCACACAGGCGGTTTGGAACGGGCGGTGCGGGGCGCTTTCGGTGCGTCAATTGGGCAGGCTGTAGAACTGATAGTCGATTTTCCAGTTCGCGGACTGGCCCGGGTCGACTTTGATGCGGATGTAGGGTTCGGGGCAGAGGGTGGTCCGGATGCTCCAGAAAAACAGGTTTACGATCGGCTGATCTCCTTTGATCCGAACGCCAGCTCCCGCCTGGCGATTTTCGATCCTGAAGTCATAGTCTTTGGGGCTGGAGCCGAATCCCCCCAGCTCTGTGAAAACACTTTTCCCCGGTTCCAGTTCCTTCAAAAACTCAAGCTTTCGGTCGGCGACCTTGGCCAGACCTTGAAGATCCCGTTGGGCGTGGACCTCGAAGGGAAATATGACAACGCAACCCGGGCCGACGGGCTGACGGTCGATCATGAAGAAGTTATGATTATACTGGTCGGTCTCGATGGATTTCTGTCCTGTATTTTGGAGCGTATGTTCGAGAACCAGCACGGGTTGGTTTTGAACCAGGCGAAGCGTTTTAGCGTAGACATAGGCGTAACCCGAAGGATCCTTCAGCTCGTGGACGAACTCGATCCAGTTGGTGCCTTTCCGAGTCGACCATTTCCCGTGGTCGACGATATCGTAAGTATGGAACCGTTGATAGGCTGGTTCGTGAGGTTTGCGCACGGTCCCGACCCCTATCCGGAGGAAAGTCCCGCCCGGTTTGGCTTCGGTGTAACCGAGACCGGAGCCGCGTGTAAGGAATTCCTCCACGGGACCGGTGATGGCGTCGTGGATTTTGGGATCATAACGTTCAAACCACTGACCAAAAAACTCATGCCCCTTGTATTGGAGACTGGACACGGCTCCTGACCAGTCAAAACGAGTTCCCTGGTAGAATCCCGTGCCGGGAACCGGCAGGTGGAGTCGGGCGCGAACGATTCCGTTGGAGATTTCGGCTTCAGGAAATCCGGCGGCCATTGCAGCCGCGGGAATGAATAACAGGAATAGACCGATTTTTAGCATCATAGTTCCTTTCGAAGCGGTCCCGGCGGGTTCTCAGCCAGAAAAACCGCGCTGGCAAGACTGTTCCAGGAGAGGATCGTAATCGAGCCAACTCCATTTAGCGGTTCCGCATTTGGACGTCATCCAGGTAAAACAGAGCGTGGTTGGATGAGGCGGAGATGAAACCGACCCAACGTGCTTCTTTCCAATTTGGGTCGCAGGCGAGATCGGGGAATCGCCGCTGGTTGCCGTCGGGCAGGGTGATGGTCAACTCCCAATGGCCGTTTGTTTTGCCCAGAGTGGCCTGCATTTCGATGCCAATCCAGGCATGATTGGGAACCTCGGTTAGTTTTCTTCCCCGCGCAAATATGGCGTGGTCATGAAACTGAACGCCGGGCCCGGTGTGATAGGGGCTGGAGTTGTCGCGCCATTCGCATTGCGCGTTTGCGCCCGGTTCAAGACGGATCTGATAGGCCAGGACAGCTTGGCCCTGCCGGTATTGGGGATCCCAGTAGAAGTGCGGATTATAGCCCGCCTTAAGGCCCGGCGAATCCTGGACTTTGAGACAACGTTTTCCGTTTGCGGCGAGGGAATCCGTCACCGTGATGAGGTCATTGCGGCCTTCCTGGTGGAGGGAAGCCAAACTCAGCAAAGGCAATGCGTTGGGAGACTCGAAATCGTCCTGGATATCGACTGGTTCGGCTGGAGGGACTTGATAGGGAGCGGGGCACACGAGGGAGCTTGCCAGTGTTTTCCATGCCGGATCACCGCGGACACCGGCCAAGGTATAATCGAACGGTTTGAATCCGATCTTTTCGGCTGGCGATCCCGGGAGGAGACGAAAGTCGTGGTGTTCAGGATCGGCAAACAAAGGATTGGCGACGATCGAGCCCTCGTCGTGGCCGGAGGCGCGCCACTCATCGAAGGTTTTGCCTCCGAAATCGAAGGGTTTGCCCCCGGCTCGCCAGTAGAGGTTATTTCGGAGCAGCACCTTGACGCCGTTTTGCCAGCCCCCATAACCGAGCAGATGTCCATCATCCCAGTAAACGAGATTGTGTTCGAAGGTAAACGAAAGATGCGGTTCCGCGCGGGTGACAGCGATCTGGCCCTCTTCGCTGAAGGCGAGGATGTTGTTCCGGAAGATGTTTTCCTTGCCGTAGTGCTGATGCATGCACCCATCACGGACGCGGTAAACGAGGTTGTTTTCAAAGAGAATCCCGGTGCTGCCTTCGTCGGGATACAATCCCCAACCGCCATAGCGGGTGGAATAGACGTCATGGATGACATTATTGCAGACGCGAGTTCCTTCGGACGGTCCCAGGGTATAGACGCCGCCCATGTCGCTCAGGATGCGGTAGCCGAGGTGGTGGAGATGATTATACTCGATGGAATTGCGTTTGGCGGCGCTTTCCGCGTACCCCCAGCGCCAGCCGACCGAGACTGCGGTGTAGAAGAAATCGCCAATGTCACAGTGAGTGACGGTGTTGTCCGCACTGTGGCCGATCCAGACGGCAACGGTGTGCGGCATGATGCGTCCGCCCCTTTGAATGATGCAGTTGTCGATCGTGATGTGACCGGTGCGGACCGGTTCGGGTGTGATCCGATCCTCTCCAATTCGCACGCCGCCGATGCCGAGGTCGAACATGCGAGTGTGTTCGACGCGGCAGTCGCGACAGGCATGGCGGAACCAGAATGCCGTTGTTCCGATGTGTTCGACGGCGCAATGGGTGAATTGGATATTGCGGGCGGCATCGACCTGGATGGCAGTGGCGTCGACGTTCATGGCGGCCTGGCGGGCTGGAAGGCCGGCCTGGGGAATTCTGAACTCGGCATGCTGGAAGCGGAGTCCATCGAATTGCAGGTGGCGCACCCAGGTGTCGGGATGTTCCGCCTGGCCTTGAATGGAAACGAATTGTTCGAGCGCCGGCGCCACGACTTCGGCTTGGGCCATGTCCTCACCAGGGCGAGGGCGGTAATAAAGCCAGCCATCGCAATCGAGAAACCATTCGCCCGGGGCGTCGAGGGCGGAGGCGGTGTTTTCGAGGTAAAACAAGCAGTCGCGGGACATCGGGTTCCAGCTCTGCATTCGGGCGCCGGTGGTGGTGAACGTGCCTTGATCGGGCGAGGCCGCGATCAGGGGTTCGCGGGTGGTGTCCCATTTGTGATAGACGACCACTTGGACATCGCGCAGAGAGGCATCATCCAAGCCGCGCAGAACAGCGAGGGTTTGGGGGCGGGCCGTGAAGATATGCCGGGTGAGGATGGCGCCATTATTGGTTTCGGTGGATTCGGCAACCCCAAGCAGCAGGTGAAACTCCCGGTCGTCAGGCGTACGGGCGCGGACGGCGCGTTGTCCGTTGACCCAGAGTTGCTGAAACCGCCAAGGATTGGGATCGCCAGCTTTGAGGGAAGCGACTTTGGATTTCCACAGGCCGGGACGTTGCGGATCGGGTTGCCACTGGGTCAAGCGCCGTCCTCCGCTGAGGATCACTTCGGCCCCCGCATCGGCCCGGTAACGAACGGGTTGATCCGCGGAAGCTCCCGAGTCGGCGGGGGTGAACACCAGGGGCTGATCGAGTTGATGGAAACCGCCGAGCAACGTGATCGTGACGCCTTGGTTGGGATGAGCGGCGCGTTGGGACCGCGCGGCTTGCTGAGCTCGGTGAACGCTGGCGAACGGCTGGGCGCGGGTGCCGGGATTCGCATCAGAGCCTGTGGGAACCACAAAAAACTCGGCGGCGAGGATTGTCGTCGCCGGCAGGAGTGCGAGCAACAACGCTCTCAACGTTAGGGGCCGGTTGAGATTCATGTTCGATTCGTTTTTTTCGGCGAGACGGGTTAAGGAGGTCAGGGTTGGACTACGGGATGCGTCTTGCCTGGACGGGTTTTTGGCCGTCCGGTTTGGGCATCCACATGTCTTTCCAGGTCAGGCCGCATTCCCGGATCATTTGGAGCGAGTATTCGAGCCGGCCGAGATCGCGGTCGGCGTTATTGGTGCCCAGGGTGAATTTGACGTTGGCGGCTTTGGCGCGTTTGATGAAGGCGGCGCTTGGGATTCTAAAGCGGCTGTTGATTTCGACGGCCACACCATTGCGGACCGCGGCCGCGATGACTCGGTCCATGCGTTCAGGGGTCCAAAGGGCGTGGTACTCGGCGGCGATGACTTCCGGCAGATAGGTTGGATTGACATAGATGTCGATCGGTTCTGTATCGAGAATCTGGACGATGTTCGACACGAGATGGTCCATGAATATCTGTTTGTCGGGAATGATAACTTCCTCCGGGATCCAGAGGCGGGTGCGTTGGCCCCGGTGATCGGAAATCGTCATGGCATCGGTAAACACGTAGTCGAACTTGGCGATGGCCTCGCGGGAGAAGAGGCTGGGCCATTCGCGGCCTTCGGCCTGCAAGGCGATGTAACAGGGCGCGCCCAGCATGGATTGGCGAAACGCCTCGATGCCCGCGTTGTTGGTGATGGGAAAGCCGACGCCGCCATTCACGGCGATGCCGTGATTGATGCCGGTGAGGCGCATATGGTCAAGGGTTTCTTCCAGGGTCAGGCCCCCTTTGACGTGTGTGTGAAAATCGATCAGGGGAAAGTTATCGCCGCCCAATTTGAGGAGGTCACGGGCGACGTCATCAAAAGGCGCTGGCTGAGCGGAATCGTCCAGGTCATCCGGCAGGCGTTTGACGCGGAGATTGCGGAACCGCACCTGGCTCTCGGGATCGTGTCCTTGGAGGGCGAAGGTGCCGGAGGAAAGGCGCTGGCTACGGCCTGCACCTTGCATTGGGGGTTCGACATAATCCACCAGCAGAGCGTTGTTGAGGCGGACTTGGATCCTTTGATTGCGGACTGAGATCTGGAGAGTGAACCATTGGTTGTCGGGCGCCATCGGTTTGTAGATGTTGCGGACGCCATACAGGCTACCGGTTTTTTTCATTTCCAGATAACCGTCATGTTCCGGCTGGGAATTGTTGATTTGGACCTCGAAGCCTTGTTCCGGCCAGCCCTTGTTCTGAAATGCGGTATGGAAGAAAATGCCCGAGTTTGCTCCCGGTTTGGACAGGACTTCGGCTTCGAACTCGAAGTTCTTGAAATCCGCCGAGTGATTTGGATCCCCGATGTAGAACAAGTGGGCCCGAGGACCGTGGGCGATGATGGCGCCATCAACCACTCGGAACGTTTGGGGATTCTCGCTGGCCTTCCAGTTCTGGAGGGATTGCCCGTCGAAGAGAGGTATCCACGGGGAATCCTCGGCGGCAATGGCCTGGTTCAAACAGGCCAGAACTCCGCACAAACCGACGAGCGAGAAGAACTTGTTGAGCTGAAGCATAAGCATATGCATTTACTGTGGCGCGCCTGCCAGCAACGTTCTGCGATCCCGCCGGCGCGGGCGCCTCGGCTGCTGCTGATCAGGAGATTCATCATAAGGTCCGGAGAGAAAACGTCCATCTGATTTTATGGTGGGACGCCGTTTAGATCAGCGCCAAGACGGGAGGGAGGGCGAGGGCGGGCGGTTCTGATGCTGTTTTGCCGGGCATCATAAGGCTCCAAATTTCAGGAATGGCCGGGTGGTCAAAAACCGCACATAGGATGCTCCGAAAAATCTAACCGCGAATGAACGCCAATAGACGCGAATGGCAGCGGAGGTCGCCTGTCGGCCGAATCGCTCTTCGGAATGAATTCCGCGCGCCGATCTTTCCCGGCTCCGGAGAGAGAGTCACTCGACGGGGTGGATCCCAAATTTATCCCATAGCGCTGGTTGTCGTGAGGTTCTAAGCATTCCATCGATTTTCCCAATCCTTCAGCTTCTTTGTATTTGGCCTGCCATGATTCGCGTTAATTGGTTTCGATTCGCGGTTAAGTCGTTTGATTTGAGGTTCAGAGGCGGCTGAAGCGGGTGGACAAATTGGGAGCGATGAGGCAGGATTCGGCCTCATGAAGAATACCCGATTTTGCTCCCGTCGATTTTTTTTAAGGACTGGATTGGGGGCGTTAGGAGCTTTGGCCCTGGGAAGACGGAAGGCATTTGGCGCAGGGGCGGGAGGGGGGGCGGAATCCCCGTTGGGGGGATTGACGGCGTATCAGGACGGCCCGCAGATCTGGGTGCGGTGGAACAACCGTCTTGTGGCGAGTTACCGGGCGCACGCGAGCCAGAAGTATCCTTACATGTATCCATTGGCTGGGCCGGTCACCGGTCGGTCTGTGACGGCCGAAACGGCGCTTCCGTGGCCCCATCATCGTTCCTTGTGGTTCGCCTGTGATCGGGTCAATGGGCACAATTTTTGGCAGGAGGGAATTGAGAAAGGCCAGATCCTTTCCACGAATCTCCAGCTGGTCAAGACCGAGGGAGATCTTGTCGAGATGACCGATCGATGCGAGTGGCGCCGGCCAGGGGGGCCGTTAGTCATGCAGGACCAGCGCTGGATACGGCTCAAGAGAGCGGGAGACGATGTCTGGTGTGTGGATTGGCATATCGAGTGGACGGCGGTGCAAGACGTGCGAATTGAGAAAACCAATCATTCATTGTTCGCCCTGCGATCGGCGCCAGACCTGGCTCCGGTGGAGGAGGGGCATCTGATGAATGCCGAGGGATTGAGTGGTGAGAAAGCGACCTTTGGCGTCCGCTCGCGATGGTGCGTATTGACGAGGGGACAATTGGCGTCGTCCCATGGTCCGGCGGAGTCGGTGGTCTTGATGGACCATGCGGATAATCCGTGGTCGCCCTGCCCCTGGTTCACGAGGGATTATGGTTTTGTATCGCCCACACCCTTCAATTTCATAGAGCGTCCGTGGGAGTTGGCTGGGGGCAGGTCCGTGAGCCTGCGATACCGGGTGCTCGCATGCGCGGGGGATACAGGGTTGCAGCGTTTGGAGGGTTTTTATCGGGACTGGCTCAAGGAAACTCGCACAACGAAGTGACATAATCGGCTGAGCCATCTCGGAGCCAGCCATCGAGTTGGGCCTGTTCCTTGAGTTGCTGACCGCGGTTTCTGGAAACAACCAGGAATCGCGATTTCACTTCCGGCAAGGCGGTCATATCACTCCAGAGTTTTTCGAACTGGGCCACGGGAAAGACGTCTTCCTGACCGTGTCCCCATCGTTTCTTGACCTCTTTGAGGGTGACGTAAGTGGGTAGACGGACTGCGAGGGCGCGCAAGGCGGTTGCGACGCGCTCCGGCTGCTGCAGATCGGAGCGGGTGAGGCCGAACACCTGGAGCAGATGGTCGATATGAATCCAGGTGGTCATTGTATTGTAGTAGGACAAGTGAAACTCGTCCTCTTCCCGGGGCATGGCAAGGCCTTCGACCAGACGGACTTGGCCATTGACTCTGGCGAGACCACCACCGCGGTCTTCGAGGCGGCGAGAAATCACCTCAAAGGACAGGCAGGCGTCCGCATGGATATGGGCGCCCAGCATCAAGGGGGCCGCGTCGGTGCCCACAGTGTCGATGTTATGGAGCAGCAGGTGCTTGAGTTGGGGGCGTTCTCTCAGGAGTCGAGCGAGGACGCCGTTTCGGAACAGGTTGGGCACTTCGTACCAATGTCCGACCGGATGCAGGCATTGGGTTGGCAGGTTGTCCCTGTAATCGGCGCCTTCACCGTGTTGCCGAGCCCAATCCATCAAGGCGGCTCTGAGGCTGTCGCGGACTTTCTGGGCTTGATCATCCAACAATTGCTGGGGCATTTCCTGCCAGGCAAATTGCAGATCGCGGAGAGTGGGGATCAATCGAAGTCCCACCGTGCGGCCCGGGGAGAGCAGCACAGGTTCCGGGTAGTTGTAATGGTTATGGCGGGCCAGGCATTCGGCCACGGGTTCATGGGTCAGGTAACTGGTGGTGACCAGATGGGGCAACCCCGTGCCGCACTGGCTGCCGATGCGACGGCTTTTGGCCAGGTGGACTTCAAGGAAGGTTCGATGTTTACCTGCCAGTTTGCAGAAGGGATGCAGGGCCTTGACGACGCCGGCGCCCTGGGTCCATCGGCTGCCCGCGCCCGCCGCCAAGCTGACCACTGCAACGCCGCCTGCCCGAAGTGCCTCAAGGCCCAACCGCTCGAATTCAAGCTGCATATCCGGAGCCAATCCGTGCTCCCGGAGATCGATGATATCGGTCGGATGGACGTCCTCGATCTGTGTCGTTGCGGGCAGGCGATTCTGGGCGAGGCCAATGCGCCCATGGATCAGGTCTGTCCGGATTTGCTCATGTTCGATCGGATCGAAGCCATGGGTTTGGAGCAGGTCCTCGAGGGTGTTGCCTTTTGTGGTTTCGACCTTAAAACGAGGCAGTAACCGGTCGAACAAGGCTTGGACCATTCCGCGCAAAGCGGGCTGGTTTCGACACGCCTCGGCAAAAACATCGAGCTCGGCTCGCCGGGCAGCTGGAAGCCGTTGCTGGTCCATGCGGATCAGAGAGGGGGCCAGCAGCGCATAATAACCAGGAGGCAGGAGGGCATCTGTTCCGGTGAGGCACTCGGCCGATGTGCCCCGTTCGTTGATTGCGAAATCGTAGACCACCGGTTCCATCGCAAACGGCAATGCGGATTCTCGTTCCCGTTTGGCTTGCGACAGGATCGCCTGGACCTTTTTTTGGGCTTCGGTTCTTCGGGACGGTTCAAAGATAAACCCCATCCCTCCCCCCGACATGCCCCCGAGCATCCAAAAACCCCAGAAATCAGGGCCGAACTCCTTTTCCACGCGCTCAATGACCGTTTCGGTGAATTCGTTGCTGGCCCAAGGGATGATCGCTTGAATCGGGCCCCGAAAGTTTCGGGTCGTCACTCTGCCCAACTGCCGGACGTCCTCCTGTTTGAGCGCGAAGAGGACATCATCCAGAATGCGCATGGCTTCGCGGCGACCGTGCCATTCCGCGGAGGAGCGCAGCAAATACTTTTCGGTGACCATTTCCAGGATGGGCCCGACATTCTGCGCCATGCCGCCATGGACAAGGACCAGGCTCTCCTGCAGTTTTTGGCGCATGCCGGGCGAGACATAATCCGAGTCGAGGATCTGGTGGCTGGGGAGCAGGCATCCCCGGCTGATTCCGAACTCAGGATCTCCCTCGTGGGCGGTGACGCCTTGAATGAGTTTAATGCCCGGCCACACTCCGCCAGAATCTTGCCATCCTCCACCGGAGCCTCCGAGCCATTCTCCAAGGATGGCTCGGGCCGCCACGATCCGTCGTTCTCCCTCATTCAGGCTGCCAGTGAGGGAACAGGTTTGTCCGGTGGCTCGCATGCATACGGAGATCAGGCAGGCCAAAAGGCTGGTGGAAACGGCGAGCCGCGATCCTTTGGGGATGTTGTTGACGTTGCTGACCACCTCCAGCCCCAAACCGGGGCCAACCAGTTGGGCAAGCAAGTCGGCCAGTTTCTGGCCCGATCCTTCCACGCCAGGAGGAATAATCCCTGCGGCGATCAGCGCTGCCTTAAGCAATCCGAGGTAGTCTCGCGCAAAGTCGAAGACCTCGTCCAATTTGATGATGTCAGCCGAGGCCCCCAAGTCCACGCTGGTCAACCGCAGAAGCGGTTCGTCAATCACACGGAAGAAGGCTTCCACGGGCGGTCCGGGGACCGTGTCGCGCCCGTGAATCCCCAGATCAATCGAGATGTTCAGGACTCGTGCGCCCTCAGGGAAATCCATGCCCAGGAAGAAAATGTCACTCCAGGCACTGTGCGTGAGATCCATCCGCACCGGGGTGCGTTCCCGGAGAACGGGATAGGTGAGATCGTTCGGGTTGCGATTCAGCAGTTCAGGTCGAAGGCGGAGGGGGTGATCGGCGGGATGCCCCATGCGAAACATCCACTGGTTTCCCCGGGCCGAGCGTACGCTGCGCCGCACCTGGTCGGCGAGGGTTTGGATGCCCAATCGATAGTAGGCAGCCGCGAGGGCGCTCGAGAGGGCATCGCTGGGACCCTCAGTTGACTGAAGCCTGAGGAAGACTCCGATGGCTTCGGTAAAGCGGCGTTGCAGCAGGTGGGTATAGCCTGAAAACGGGATTCGTCCCTGTTGGGAAAGGCCGGCTTTGCTGGACAAATGAAATCGATGAATGGCATAAAGGAAGAACAGTGCCCTGACCCGCTCGTACAGGTTTTCGCTTTGGTGCCGGAATTTCTCCAAGGCCTGGCACTCCTCCAGCAGCTGTTCCAGGGATGCTGCGGAGCAGTATGTGTCCAAACATTGGTTCCTGTGGTTCGGGTCGCTGGCGGTAATGATGGAAGTCAGGGCTGAACTCATGAGGAAGAGGAGAGACGTGGGAACGGATTATTCGCGGTGCCGCCAAGCGAGCAATTCAACCAATCCGGAGAGGACTTCATCCCGGTCCTGGCCTTCCATGGCGAGCGCCAGCTGTGCGGTCAGAAGTCCATACTTGGCGCCGATATCATAGCGTCGGCCCTCGAGTTCGACGGCCAGATAACGTTCCTTTTGAGCGAGGTGGTTCAGCGCGTGCGACAGACTGACGCTCTTGGGATTATCTGTGGTTGCCAGCAGTCTGCCCAGAATCTCCATGAGCAGGGGAGAAGCGGCGTGCATTCCAAAAAAGCAGAGGTAATAGCCATGTCGCAGTCCCGGGACGACCAATCGTTGTTCGGCTTCTGTGGGGGTGGGTTTTTCCACGACTTGTTCGACCCGGTAGACTCCTCTTCGGCCTGCAACCAATTGTCCGCCGACAGTCCCGAAATAGGGGAGTTTGCTTTCATGAGTGGCCTGGACCGCTGAAACGGTGGCGGTTTCTTGCCGGGCGGCCTCGACAAGTTGTTGGGCGCAATTGCGATTGCCGCGGCTGACATAAAGATGATCGCCCACAAGCAAAAGAAAGGGCGAAGCCCCGACAAAACTACGGCCGCAGGCCACGGCATGCCCAAATCCCAGTGATTCCTGTTGTTCGACGAAATGAAGCCGGCCGGCATGGATTCCGGCGGCTGCTGCAAAGGCGGTCTGGTCGCCGGAACAGACGACCGCGCAGATTTCCTCAATTCCGGCTGCCACGAGTTCCTCGATCAGGATGGTTAAGGCCGATTTGGCGACTCCATCGCGATCGACGAGGGTTTGCAGCGGAAGGGTCCGCTGGTTTTTGCCAGCAGCCGTAATAATGGCCTTTTTGATCTCCACAAAAGAAATGGGTTGTTTTAACACGCGGAACTGCTCGACCCGACCCGTGCGAACGGAATAATCCCCTTCAAGATTCGCCTTCCCAATAGCCACGAATATGATTCGAATTTGACGGAAAACCATGCTCAGGTCAAGCGAGGAACCCGAGGCCCAAAACCGCCTATAAGATGTTCCGAAAAAACCGAACCGCAAATGAACACCAAATCGTTTCATCAGCGGTTCAGGCAGAAATATAATTCCTTGACATAGTACTTAGTTAAAAATATACTCGGTTCTGACTCATGTTCAAGGCCGCGCCGCAGGCGAAGGTCGTGGTCCATCACACAGTGGGTGAAAAGAACTCCTGGAAGAGTTTCGCGCCGGTTGAGGATGTGATGGCGCCGGGCAGCAATGAACTAGTCTTCGCGTCCATTGGCGGGCGGTCGTCGGACGGCCACATGCCATTCTTCAACCTGGCCTGGGGTGACGGTGGGGTGGCGATGGCCATTGGCTGGTCCAGTCAATGGGAGGTGCGATTCCAGCGATCGGCTTGCGGGACGCTGACCGCCCAAGCCGGACAGCAGCATGTCCATTGCATGTTGCATCCGGGGGAGAGCATCTGCACGCCGCGAATCCTCCTCGGCTCCACCATTCTGGAAATTTATTATGGCAATCGGTCTAGCCCCATTTGCGCCAGCGTCAACTGGACCGCCCCGGACGGCACCTACAAGGAACCGCATCTCAGTGTCATGAGACCTCTGGCTCAGCGGGGAATCGAGGTGTTCTGGTCCGACATGGACCCCCAACAGTGGTACCCGAAGAGCTTTCCGGAGGGCACAGGCACCTGGGATCCGGACCCGGCCAAAAACCCCCGCGAGCGGGTCAGACAAACTTGCCTGGATTGAGGATTCCCCGAGGATCCAAAGCGCGTTTTATCGTCTGGTGGAGTTGGCGGACTTCTGCCGGCACCGCCTGGTTCCACCACGGTTTTTTGGCCAATCCAATGCCATGTTCGCCGGTCAGGACCCCGCCCCAGGCCAGAACCTGGGCAAACAGCTCATTGAGGGCGGCATCGCGCCGGGCGGCGAAGCCATCCTGCGATTCGTCGAGCATGACATTGACGTGGATATTGCCGTCGCCGGCATGTCCAAAACAGGCGATGGGCAGGCGATGGCGCTTTTGCAGACGAGCCGCGAAACGCAGCAGGTCTTCCAAACGCCCGCGGGGCACCGTGACATCCTCGTTCATCTTGGTCAGTCCGGTCGATTTGAGTGAGGTCGAAAAAACGCGCCGCAACTCCCAGATTTTTTCGCATTCGGCCGCCCCCAGAGCGCGGCGGACAAAGCGAGGGTTGAGCCGGCGCACGAGGGTCTCGACCGCTTTGGTTTCGGAGCGAACTGAGGACTGCTGGCCATCCATTTCCACGATCAGGTGGGCCTTGCACCCGGCCAGCATGGGATTGCCTGTATATTTTTGGGCGGCCTGGAGGGTGAACTCGTCCGCGATTTCCAACGCGCAGGGCAGAAAACCCGCCGCAAAAATGGACTCGATCGCCTGGGCTGCTGTGGAGGTCTGATCGTAGCCGACGGAGAGGGCGGCCCTTTGGGGGGGCAAGGGAATCAACTTGAGGGTGGCCTCGGTGATGATTCCGAGCAAGCCTTCGGATCCGACAAAGAGCCGGGCCAGATCGAAGCCCGTCTTGTTTTTATGGGTCCGGCTGCCCAGTCGCACCAAAGTGCCGTCCGCCAATGCGACCTGCAATCCCAGCACATAATCTCGTGTCACACCGTATTTGAGGCAGCGAGGACCTCCGGCATTGGTGGCGATATTGCCGCTGATCGAGGAGTCGGCGCGGCTGGCGGGATCTGGGGGGTAGAACAAACCTCGTTTCTCGACGGCAGATTGCAGTTTTTCGGTAATCACGCCGGCTTCCACGACGGCAACGAAATCTCGAGGGTGGATTTCGCGGATTCGCCGCATACGTTCCACCGAGATTACGATTCCACCGCGCACCGGGACGCAGCCTCCGACATAGCCGTGTCCGGCTCCCCGGGGGGTGACGGGGATATGGTGTTGGTGGGCCAGTCGTAGGATTGCACTGAGGGTGGTCGCCGACCGCGGCAGGGCCACCGCATCCGGCAGATGGGAGGCCATCCATTTGTCGGTCGCGTATTGGTTGCAGACCGCCGGATCTAGGAAAAACTCATTGGCGGGCAATTGTTGCTTGATGCGGGATAAAAGAGACTTGGATTGCGTCATGAAATAGAATCGTTGGTGGATCAGCCAAGCTGGGAGGATCCGGGCATAGTTTACGATCCGCAGTCCGAGGGGGCTGTAAGAAGTTCGCGTGCCGCGGACGCGCTTTCCTCCGGAACCTGAACTTCAATACCACCGACGGCCATTGCGTAACCATCGACGCTCAATGCTGACAACTCGTTGGCCACGTGAACGAGGAAACCCGCCGCCTCAAGCCGCGATCGGATCAGTTGAGCTTCCGCAGGACTAAAAGAACGCCAAACCGTGTGCCAAGACATGGGGCGAAGTTGCGTCAGGAGCCAGTTAAAGTCAAGCGGCGGCGCCGCCTTCCCGTGCCAGATCGGCGAAAACAATGATGCCCGCCCCGGTCTGAAGCAAACTGATGACCTGGATTTCCACCTGATTGCCCACCATATGGCTGGCTTGGTTGACAACGACCATGGTGCCATCAGGGAGGTAGCCCACACCCTGGCCTTTGTCTTTGCCTTCCCGGACGATGCGGAGGTTCAGCAACTCGCCGGGGAGGATGACCGGTTTCAGGGCCTGAGAAAGCTGGTTGATGTTGACGTAGGTGACCGAATGGAGCTCTGCGACCTTGCTGAGGTTGTAGTCGTTCGTATAGAGAGTTGCGCCCAGGCGCCGGGCCAGTCCCACCAGTTTGCCGTCCACCGTGTTTTCCTCCGGCACGTCGCCTTCGTGAATTTTGACCTCCACCCGTTTGCTGCGCTGCAACCGGGTGAGCATTTCGAGTCCGCGTCGCCCCCGGGCCCGGCGAATCGGATCGTTGGAATCGGCGATTGACTGAAGTTCGCGGAGGACAAACCTGGGGACCACCACGATGCCTTCGACAAAGCTGGATTCAAATAAATCGGCCACTCGGCCGTCAATGATGGCGCTGGTATCCAGGAGCAGGAGCTTATCAGGCTGGTTCTGCGGTGTGAAACGAACATAGGGAATGATGAGCCAGAAGTCTTCCTTGTTGCTTCGCATGGCCAGCAGCATGCCGATATAGCCAAAACCGAGAAACATGGCCAGTCGGATGATCCAGCGAATCCGTTCCTCCGCATAAATAAACAATTGCGATTGGTCGATCAACCAGGCCACCAGGCAGCCCAACATGAGCCCGAACGATGCCGCGGAAAATGCCCGCAATGAGAATCCCTTGAGCATTTCGTCAATGGCCACCAGGACTCCACCCAGCCCAAATCCGATCAGAACTCCTCGCCAGCCGCTTGAAATCAAATCGGGTTGCACCTGGCTGATCGCATAGCCGCCGGCGATGCACAGGCTCAGGAACAGGATGCGAATAAACCAGAGCGACATAATCTAGCGAAGCCGAGCTTCGGGCCGGTTTTCGAATTTCGAGCCTCCCGCGAAAACGCCGGTCCGAGGCTTAACCTCTCTCCACCAATCCGCTGTGCGATTTGGATTTAACAAACTTGATCTGTTCACGGGAAATTCATCAGTGCTGGATCCCTTGCCGCGGTTGTCAATTAACACCGTTTCCGCCTTCAAACCGAAGCCGTCCCCGAGAGGCATCCACTCATATGGATTGGTGATCCAGGCCATACTCGCCAAGCTGCCGAAAATCCTGGTTTCCTGAGCAATTGTGTTTTCGGCGGCCAGACCATATCATCCCAAGCCACTCACAGGCCAGTGAATTCAAGCGTCCGGAGATGAACATTCTCCGGAGCCAGGAGATCGAGGGATCTTTCGACGATCCGATGATGGGAGACGGAAGGATTCTAACCGGAGAGAGCGCCTGCGGGTTCGGTTTTCTGTGTGAACACCAGCTTGTCGTTTTCCAGGGAGACTTGGACCGCCTCATTCGGGTGCAAGGACCCTTTCAGCAAGGCTTCCGCAAGCGGATCTTCGAGATAACGTTCGACGGCCCGTCGCATGGGTCGCGCGCCATACGTGGGATCATAACCTTTTTCGACGAGGAAATCACGGGCTTTTTCGTCCAATACCAATGGCATATTCTTCGATTTCAGACGGGTCTCAAGCTTGGCCATTTCCAGATCAAGAATCTTGATCAAGTCGGGCTTGTTCAGCGACCGGAACACAATGACGTCGTCCAGACGATTCAGAAACTCCGGTTTGAAGGTCCGTTTGGCCTCCTCCATCAGTTTCTCTTTCATCTTTTCGTAATTGTGCTCTTCAGAGGCCGAAGCGAAGCCGATCGAGGTTTGGCGACGGATCGTCTCGGCCCCGACGTTGGATGTCAACAAGACGATGGTGTTGCGAAAATCAACCACTCGTCCCATGCTGTCCGTCAGCTTGCCTTCCTCGAGTATCTGAAGGAGAATATTCCAAACGTCAGGATGCGCTTTTTCGACTTCATCGAACAAGACCACGCAATAGGGTTTGCGCCGCACCTGTTCGGTGAGTTGACCCCCGTCTTCGAAACCCACATAGCCGGGAGGTGATCCAACGAGCCGCGAGACGGTAAATTTCTCCATATACTCGCTCATATCGAGCTGTACGAGCGACTTGGAATCGCCAAACATGGCTTCGGCGAGGGACTTGGCCAATAGGGTTTTGCCGACGCCGGTCGGACCCAGCAGCATAAATGTGCCGATAGGACGTTTCGGGTCCTTGAGGTCAGCTCGGGATCGCCTCAGGGCCTTCGATATTGCGGTGACTGCGACATCTTGTCCCACGACCTTCGAGGAGAGGTCCTTTTCCATTTTCAGGAGACGGGCGGCTTCATCCTGACCGATACGTTCCACGGGGATTCCGGTCCATTTGGCGACGACCAGCATGATGTCTTCTTCATCGACCTTGACCCGTTTTTCCTCACGGGAGGTGCGCCAGGCTTTGAGGACCGCTTCCAGTTTTTCCTTGGCCTGTTTTTCCTTATCCCGCATGGCTGCGGCCCCTTCAAAATCCTGTTCTTTGATGGCCCGTTCTTTTTGGGTTTTGATCGACTCGATTTCGACCTCGAGCTCTTTGACATCGGGCGGGCGAATCATCGCCTTGATGCGGCCCCGGGATCCGGCTTCATCCATGACGTCGATTGCCTTGTCGGGCAGATAGCGGCCGGTAATATATCGGTCGGATAATCGGACAGCGGCTTCGACCGCCTGGTCGGTGACCTCGGCTTTGTGGTGATCTTCGTATTTGGGCCGCAGGCCACGGAGAATCTGGATGGCTTCTTCGAGGGAGGGGGCTTCCACTTTAACGGTCTGGAACCGGCGTTCCAGAGCGGCATCCTTTTCGATGTACTTTCGATATTCATTCAAGGTGGTGGCGCCAATACACTGCATCTCGCCGCGACTCAACGCCGGCTTGATGATGTTGGAGGCATCCATGGTGCCTTCGGCGGAGCCTGCTCCGACGATGGTATGGAGTTCGTCGATGAACAGGATGACATTCTTGGACCGTCGGATCTCATCCATCACCGCCTTGATGCGTTCCTCAAACTGTCCGCGATATTTCGTGCCGGCGACCATTAGAGCCAGATCGAGAGTAATCACGCGCTTGTCTCGCAGCAGTTCCGGAACGTTGCCCTTGGAGATTTCCTGGGCCAAACCTTCCACAATAGCGGTTTTTCCCACGCCGGCCTCGCCCAGGAGAACCGGATTGTTCTTGGTGCGACGGCACAGAATCTGGATGACCCGTTCGATCTCATTTTGCCGGCCAATGACGGGATCCATCTCGCCTTTGCGCGCAATCTCGGTCAAATCCCGCCCAAAGGCCTTCAATGCCGGTGTCTTGACCTCTCCCTTTTTCTCCTTTTCCGGGGCATCCGCTGTCGGCTGTTCTTCGGGGGCGCTGTAATTGGGATCGAGCTCCTTCAGGACCTCCTGCCTTGCCTGCTCAATATCGATTTCCAAGTCTTTCAAAACCCGAGCGGCTACTCCGTCGCCCTCCACCAACAGTCCCAACAAAATGTGTTCGGTTCCGACGTAAGTATGCCCTAGCTTTTTGGCTTCTTTCTGGGCCAGGGCCAAAACCTTTTTCACTCGGGGTGTGTAGGGAATATTCCCAATAACCTTCGAGTCCGGGCCTGTTCCGACATTCTTTTCGACCTCCAATCGGACGGTTTCGAGGTCAAGCCCCATGCGAAGCAGGACATTGACTGCGACACCCTGTCCCAACTTGATGAGACCGAGCAATAAATGCTCAGTTCCCAGGAAATTATGGTTCAGTCGATCGGCCTCTTTTCGGGCCAAGGCAAGGACCTGTTGCGCGCGGGGCGTAAAATTATGTAAGGCGTCGTCGCTCATACCCAAACATTATATAACTACGAGGCCGATGGTTTGTCCAGTCCAGTGCCGTCCGGGTCCGGAAACCGGCATTGGGGGCGGCAAATTTGCTGGAGTCGGTCTCGCAGCAAGTCAGCACGCAGCAAGTCCCGTTCCTCGGCTGTGAGTTTTTCGGAGATTTGTCGTTGGAGATGGGCGGGCTGGGTAATGATGAACAGTTCATTGATCAGAGACTGATCCACGCCCGGGAAGAGTTTCATGTCCAAACCCAGTCGCATGAGAGAGAGAAGGTTCATGGTTTCTTTGGACGAGATGCTGTGGGCATTGGACAGGATGCCGTAGGATCGGCCGATATGGTTCAAAAGCATTTTGGGTTGTTTTTCGACCAGGGATAACCGGGCATTTTCCTCATGTTCGATGAGTTGGGCGACGACCTTGGTGAGTCGTTCGACAATATCGAGTTCGGATTCGCCCAGGGTCATCTGGTTGGAGACCTGGAAGACATTGCCCAGGGCTTCTGTGCCTTCGCCGTAGAAGCCGCGGACGGCAAGGCCAAGTTTGTTGACAGCCTGGATGATTTGGTTGACCTGTTCGGAGAGGACGAGGCCGGGCAGATGGAGCATGGCGCTGACGCGGATGCCGGTGCCGACATTGGTTGGGCAGGCGGTGAGGTATCCGAGTTCTGGGGAGAAGGCATAATCGAGTCTTTTCTCCAGGGCGGTATCGAGGGTGTCGATGGTGGTCCAGGCTTCCTGGATTTGGAGGCCGGCACGCAGGGCTTGCATGCGGAGATGATCTTCCTCGTTGATCATGACGCAAACCGATTCGTCGGAGTTAAGAGCCAAGCCGCTGCCTGTGCCTTTAGCCGCATGTTCACGGCTGATGAGGTGGCGTTCGACGAGGATTTGTTTGTCGACGGGGCCCAAATTTTCCATGGACTCGATAAAACCATCTTTCAGTTGGGGGAGGGTTTGGACGGCTTCCTGCAGGATATCGAAGGCCTTGACGCGTTCGGGTTTTTTGGCCCAGCCGGGGAAGGGGTGTCGTTTTAGATTTCTGGCCAGACGAACGCGGCTGGAGAGGACAATATGACCATGGGGCCCCGACCGCCGACTGGAGAGGGCGGGGCTGCTGAGGAACTCCGTTAAGGTCATGGACGTTTGGTCGAAGCGGGGCGGTTTTTGGCCGGTTCACCCGGCGGGGTGGAGGTAAGCTGGTTGAGTTCGGTGCGAGCCTGTTTGATTTGATCTCGAAGCAGGGCGGCTTCCTCGAAATTTTCGGCCGCGACGGCTTGATCGAGTTTCTTTTGCAACTGCTGAATCCTGTGGGTAATCTCCTGCGAGGTGATCATCTGTCGGGGGACTTTTCCAACGTGATGAGTATCCTTGTGCATGGACTTGAGGAGTCCGCGCAACGGTTCGGCGAAGGTCTCATAGCACTGAGCGCAGCCCAAGCGTCCCACCTTTTTGAAATCCGCCTGTGAAAACCCGCATGAGGGACAAACGACATTCTCCAGTTCGGACGGCGCTTCTGTCGTTTCAACGGGAGAGCCCAAGCTCAGAAGCAGGGAGGTCAGTGAAAAGCCTGAATTATCCACGCCTTTGGCTTTGGAGCAGGCTTCGCACAAATTTACGGTTTGCATCTTGTGCTCAATAATTTGAGAAAGATGCACCGTGGCTTCGTTCTTTTTGCACAGGCTGCACAGCATAATTCCTATTCGTATATCGGTTCGCCACTGGTCTTAGTCAAGGCATGATATCCTGAAATTAGGTCGTGGGTGAGGGGGCCTGGCTTTCCGGCGCCGATCACGCGGCCATCAATCTTAACCACGGGAATGAGTTCCGCACCTGTTCCGGTCAGGAAACACTCGTCGGCATTGAACAGATCGTAGCGTGTCAAATTGGGTTCGGCCACCAGTAATCCCTGATCGCGAGCCAGATCCATGACGATACCTCGGGTAATGCCGTACAAAGCGCCGGCCGAGAGCGGGGGAGTCAGCAACTGTCGTCCCTTGATGATGAACAGATTGTCTCCCGTGCATTCCGCAACAAAACCCTCGGCGTTCAGCATGATGGCTTCCTCGCATCCCGCGTTGTTGGCTTCGATTTTGGCCAGAATGTTGTTCAGGTAATTCAACGATTTGATGGCGGGATTCAGGGCGCTGTGCAGATTACGGATGGTGGGGACGGTGACAATCTCAAGGCCGCGCTCGTATAATTCATTGGGGTAGAGTTGGATTTTTCCGGCAATGATGATGACTTGGGGTTTATCGCACCGGTTGGGATTGAGTCCCAGGGTGCCGATCCCACGAGTTACAACGAGGCGGATGTAGCCATCGCGGATTTGGTTCTCGCGACAGGCCGCCACGATGGCGCGAGTCATTTGCTCGTGCGTCATGGGCAGTTGCAGCATAATGGCTTTGGCGGAAAAAAACAGCCGGTCGATGTGTTCCTTGAGTTTGAACACGCGACCGTTATAGGCACGGATGCCTTCAAACACTCCATCGCCGTAGAGTAATCCGTGATCGAAGACGGAAATCTTCGCGTTTTGCTCGTCGCAAAACTCGCCATTAATGTAGACTTTCATGTTGCGTCGTCTGGAGCCTACGTGAAAAACCCATATCAAGGCAACTGTTAACCATCGACCGATGCGGGAGGAAGCTTGGCTTTTCTTTTCTCTCAGCCTAGTGTGAAATTCGAAGATTTGGCGGGCTGGGATTTGAAGGGTTCAGATCAGTCCGTGAAACAGCGCAAACAGGAGCATGACTGGCTATGGATCCATTGGAGCAGTTAGGGATAATAGCGGGGAACCGTTCGTTGCCTCTGGCTCTGGCCCGTGAGGCCCGCAAGGCAGGGGTTCGTCGGTTGATTGCAGTCGCATTTGAGGGGGAAACCGATCCAGCTCTGGCCGGCCTGGTGGATGAAATTGAGTGGATTCGGGTCGGGCAGTTATCGCGGATGATCCGTGTGTTTACCAGCCGGGGGATTACTCGGTGTGTCATGGTCGGGCAAGTGGCACCGAAGAATCTGTTCCAATTGCGTCCAGATCTTCGAGCTATGTCGCTGCTGCTCAGGATCCGAGAAAAAAATGCTCATACCGTTTTTGGAGCGATTGCCGATGAGCTTAAGAAAGACGGGGTTGAGTTGATTGAAGCCACGCCTTGGCTCAAACCATTGATGCCGCAGGGCGGCTTTTCTCTGGGGCCACCTATTTCCGTGGAACAAAAGACCGACATCCAATTTGGGTATCGGATGGCTAAAGAGGTCTCGCGCCTGGAGATCGGGCAGACCGTGGTGGTCAAGGACGGGGTGGTTTTGGCGGTTGAGGCATTCGAGGGGACCGATCGTTGTTTGGCCAGGGCCGGTGAACTGGCGGGCAAGGGAGGGGGGGCAATCGCCGTCAAGGTTGCGCGGGAAAGACATGACCTGCGATTCGATATTCCTTGTGTGGGCGCGCGGACCTTGGAGACCTGTGCGGTTTCAGGCGTATCGGTGTTTGCCTTCGAAGCTGGAATGACGCTTCTCCTTGAGCCAGAATCGGTGAGCAGGATCGCCAGGACATCTCGGATTTCCTTATTTGCGATCCCACCGGAGGCTGGTGATTCGAGGCAATGCCAAAAGACCGCCGGAGCGATCTAAGGGCTGGCTAGTGTGGTGTTTGCGAAATACGATGCCTTCTGTTGCGCCCAAAATGGCCCGATGACGAGGCACGCGGAGGACGCATCCCCTTCGTGGGGCTGTAACCGACGCGTAACGAAGTCAGCGGGCCATTTTCGGCGCAACCCTCTGGGCGGCCGTTCTTTTGGCCAGGCACTTCGTTGCGCCTCCCTTACAGATCCATTCCGGATATGCGCGGTCGGCGCGCCTCGCTCCTGACCAAAACTCCTGGCCGCAGAATGCATCGTATTTCGCAAACACCACACTAGAGTTTCCACCAGCTTTTGGTGTTGGACGATCGGCTTTCGGATTGAGCCTGTTGTTTTAAGTGACTGACAAGCAATTGACTGCGAGCGGCTGTCAAGGCCATGATGAAATCATCATAGGACGGATAACGTCGGTGCGGATCTTTGGCCATGGCAGTGACCAAGGCCTCACTTGTGGGGGCTGTAATATCGGGGACAACCAGTTTAGGTGGGGTGAGGGGAAGATTGACATGGGCTGAAACGACCTCGTCGACCGAAGGGGCCTCAAAGGGGACATGTCCGGTCAAGGCATGGTAAAGGGTGCCTGCCAGGCTGTACATGTCGGATAGGAAAGTCTCGCCTTCCCTCTTAATTTTCTCGGGAGCGATATAGTAGGGAGTCCCCCAGACGGTGGCTTCGTCTTCGGTTTCCGCCTCGGCACTTCGAGCCAGCCCAAAATCGACCAATTTCGGTTCGTCTTCGTTGTTGAAGAGGATATTGGCAGGTTTGATATCGCGATGGAGCAGTTTATGTTTTAGAGCGCTGGCGAGAGCGGAAGCGATCTTGACGCCGATATCGAGGACATCGAGTTCCGGGATGCGTTTATCGCGTTCGATTCGGCTATCCAGGCTTCCGCAGTTGGCCAATTCCATGACCAGGAATCTGTGGCCCTCACATTCGTCGAAGGAGTAGATGTGGATAATGTTGGTGTGGTTCAAACCGGCAGCCGCTCGCGCCTCACGGCAAAAGCTTTCCAGTGCCTCGGGTTCCCGGCTGAGTTCGGCTTTCATCAGTTTGACAGCCACTTCTCGTTGCAGGATGGTATCGAACGCGCGATACACAGAACCCATCCCTCCTGAACCAATGGCCGATCGAAGCTCAAAGTGCTTGAGCTTCATGGGCATCATCAAGGGATGTCCACAACGGTTGCACGGAACCGTCCCTAGCGGGGGAGTGTCCGGGGAGATGAAATTCGTTACCCCACAAGCCTCGCAGGCGACCATCTGAAAAGCCTTTGAACTGGGCTGCAAGATCGAGCTCACTCTTTGATATTAGCATTTACTGTTCCCAGGACAAGCATCTGAATTATGAATCGGGGTTCTTCGAAGATCCGGTCGCCATGTTGATTCTCATGATCCTTGTTCCCAGTCAAAGAGATACTAACTGAAAGGCGATCCCCTTCCCGGTCTGGAATCATGATTCTATTTTCAGGATTCGAACGGCCCGCGAGATCTGAACGTGAAGCACCCGCCGGTCGTGCTGCGAAACCCGGCGGCTCACTTCAGATTGATGCAACCGGCCCCTCCAGCCCTTGAGGCTGTTGAAGGGATTGCTCTATCCTATCTCTATTCCTTCACGTTTTCGTGTGAGTCCACGATCCGGTAAAAACGATGGGTGAACTTTGCGGCATCCGGATCGTCAAATGCGCATTCTCCATCGTCGTCTGCTTGGACAGCGCTGACGGCCGCCCAGGTGTTCAGATCCGTGCTTGCCTCGACGACATACGTTTCTCGGGCCAATCCTTTCAGGCGCACAATGGGTTTTCCGTTCGGGTCTTGAGCCAGAGTGGCGCGGATTTCAGAATCGGAGGTCTTGGTTGCAGTTTTAATTGTGATCGTCACGGTTGCTGTCGCCAGGGTTCCATTGCCATCCGTAACCAGGTAAGTGAAGCTATCCTCAGCATTCAACCCCCGGGGTGGAGAATATTTAATGGCGTCTTTGGAAACGACTAGTCGAACTCCCAAGGCGGATGTGCTACTGACAGAATTCACCGTAAGCACGTCTGCATCCGGGTCCTTATCGTTGGCAAGCAATTCAGAGAAATAGATGGTTTTGGACGCATTTGCATTCCGGACAAAGGCGTCATTCTGTGGTTCCGGTGGATCGTTTACCGCAAGAACCGCGATCGTGACAGAGCCTGTGGCCGAAAGGGCGGCGGGATCTGCTGCGGTGAAGGTGAAGGCGTCAGCGCCTGAATAATTGGCGTCCGGGGTGTAAACGAGATTGGGGGCGGTTCCGGTGAGTTTGCCGTGTTGCGGCTGAGAGAGGATGCTAAACGTGAGTGTGTCACCGTCGGGATCCGAGCCGGTCAGGGAGATCTGGGTGGCCGTATCCTCGGTGACTTCCCAGTTTGCCGAGAGGGCCGTGGGCGGATCGTTGACGGCTCGAACCGCGATCGAGATGGAACCGGTAGCGGAAAGAGCGGACGGATCTGCTGCGGCGAAGGTGAAGGCGTCAGCGCCTGAATAATTGGCATCCGGGGTGTAAATGAGATTGGGGGCGGTTCCGGTGAGTTTCCCGTGTTGCGGTTGGGAGAGGATGCTAAACGTGAGCGTGTCGCCGTCGGGATCCGAGCCGGTCAGGGAGATCGGAGTGGCCGTATCCACAGTGACTTCCCAGTTTGCCGAGAGGGCTGTGGGTGGATCGTTGACGGCTCGAACCGCGATCGAGATGGAACCGATAGCGGAAAGAGCGGACGGATCCGCTGCGCTGAAGGTGAAGGCGTCAGCGCCTGAATAATTGGCGTTCGGGGTATAAATGAGATTGGGGGCGGTTCCGGTGAGTTTGCCATGTTGCGGCTGAGAGAGGATGCTAAACGTGAGCGTGTCATCGTCGGGATCCGAGCCGGTCAGAGAGATCTGGGTGGCCGTATCCTCGGTGACTTCCCAGTTTGCCGAGAGGGCCGTGGGCGGATCGTTGACGGCTCGAACCGCGATCGAGATGGAACCGATAGCGGAAAGAGCGGACGGATCCGCTGCGGTGAAGGTGAAGGCGTCAGCGCCTGAATAATTGGCGTCCGGGGTGTAAACGAGATTGGGGGCGGTTCCGGTGAGTTTGCCGTGTTGCGGCTGAGAGAGGATGCTAAACGTGAGTGTGTCACCGTCGGGATCCGAGCCGGTCAGGGAGATCTGGGTGGCCGTATCCTCGGTGACTTCCCAGTTTGCCGAGAGGGCCGTGGGCGGATCGTTGACGGGCAGAACATTGAGAGTGACCGTGGCGGTGGCGGAAAGGCCGGCCTGGTCTGAGACGGTGTAAGAGAAGGAGTCAATTCCGGAGTAGTTCGGGACCGGAGTATAAATGAGGTTCGGAGCGGCTCCTGTGAGTTGACCCTGCTGCGGCTGAGAGAGGATGTTAAATGTGAGCGTGTCGCCTTCGAGATCCGAACCGGCCAAGGTGATAGAGGTGGCCGTATCTTCGGGAACATCCCAATTGCCCGAGAGGGCGTTCGGAGGTTGGTTATCCGCAACGTCTGAGGGAGTGAAGGTGACTTCGTTCGAAGGATCGCTTTCCAGACCGGCTGTGTTTTTCGCGGTCACAGCGAAGTAATAGGTCGCACCGGCGATCAATCCATGCACTGTGGCATTGGTGGCGGTGCCAACCGGAATGGAGTTCGTGTAGTGACGGCTGGCATCCCCATAATACAGGACATAACCAGCGATATCACTTTCCGGATTGGGATCCCAAGCCAAATCAACAGTTTCCTGTGCCCAGCTGACGCCAATGCCCAGCAAGACAAGGATAAGAATCATGGTGCATTTTTCCAGGGCTCTGACACGCGTAAGCCCACGAGTTATGGCATCCATCTTGGATTCTGAGATATTAACAATCATACTGTGCCGAGCTTTAGCAGGGCACATACCGGGATGAATATCTTCAGAAAAATATTCCTAAACTCCACAGGAAGAAACTATTAAGAAAAGGCATTCATGGGGGGTGATTTTTCTTGATGCTAAGAATGAGACATCGATTGCACCGAAGCATGACAGAGAGACGATTATTGCGAACGGGGGCAAAACTGGGAATCCGCGACAGTGGAATCCCTGCAATTTGAGTGGGGAAGAGTCGGGCTGGCTACCGACGGGAGAAACGAGATTTTGTTTTGTGGGACGGACCGTGAACGGGATGTCGTTTAGCCTGGGTGGTTTTACGTTTGGGTTCGATCGTTCGGGGGCGGGATTTGGCCACGAGGTTTAAGGGGCATCCTTCGTAACCAAAGGCACGGCGCAATTCATTGGCAAGATATCGCTCGTAGGGAGGGGTGAGGAGATCGGTGCGATTGACGAAGAGCCAGAAGGTCGGCGGGATTTGTTTGACTTGAGTTGCGTAAAAGAATTTGAGCCTATGACCCGCGCTGGAGACAGGTTGGCGGTTTTCTATGGCTTGGTGAAGGGTGCGATTGAGGATTGCGGTGGGAATTTTCTGCCGCAATTGGCTGAGCACGTAGCGGACCGCTTCGAGCAGGCGATCCAGATTGAAGCCTGAGTGGGCGGAGGTGAAGATTACGGGGGCGTAGTCCAGGAAGAACAGGTGTTGCTGCACCCACTTGCTGAACTCGGTCAGCGTGGTCATTGGGTGGTCTTCGGGGGAACCGAAAGGGGATTGTTCCTGTTGTCGGCGGGCTTTTTGGCGGGCTTTCCGAACCCGATCGGCAAAGAGATCCCACTTATTGACGACCAAGATGCAGGCCTTGCGTTCCTCAAGGATTTTATCGGCGACCTTTTTGTCCTGTTCGAGGATGCCGGATTCAGCGTCGAGAACGAAGATGGCAAGGTCGCAGCGTTGGATAGCCTTTTCGGCCCGGCACACGCTGTAGAATTCGACGTCATCATGAATCCTACGTTCCTTGCGGATGCCTGCCGTATCGATGAGGAGGTAGGATTCCCGCTGTCCGTCAGCCTCGATGACGAATGGGACATCAACGGAATCGCGGGTGGTGCCGGGTATTGGGGAGACAATGACACGCTCGGAGCGTGTCAAGGCGTTGATGATTGAGGACTTGCCGACATTCGGACGTCCAACTACCGCTATCTTCAACGGCGTTTGATCCTTTGCAGCCTTTTCGACGGTAGGAAGGGATGCTGAGGGGGAGCTCTCAGCGGCAATCAGACGGCTCACCACTTCCATGAGAGAATCAACTCCCTTTCCATGGATGGCACTGACTTCGTATATGGCTGGAAAACCGAGTTTAACAAAATCCGTGGCCTGGGTGGAGAGAGACTCGTTATCCACCTTATTGGCCACCAGGAGAATCTGTTTGCCGCATAGACGGAGACGGTTGGCGGCCTCCTGATCCAGGGGCATCAGGCCTTCCTGGGCATTAACCACCAGGAGGATAAGATGGGCCGATTCGATGGCTATGTCGACCTGCTTGAGGGCGGATTGAACGATAGGATCGGATGTTTTCTCCCCTCGAAGCAATCCGATGCCGCCGGTGTCAACCAGGGTGAAGGGATGGCCCTGCCATTCGCACTCGGCGGTGATACGGTCGCGGGTGACGCCGGGTTGATCGTGCACGATAGCAATTCGTCGTCCCGCAATGCGATTAAACAGGGCCGACTTACCGACATTCGGTCGACCGACAATGGCCACAATCTGAGACATGTCAATATTGGACTAAATGCCCCCGAAGCGCCGATGGCGGCGCGCGTATTCCTCAAGGGCGTCGAGGAATTGGGGCTTGCGAAAATCCGGCCAGAGGGTTGGGGTGACCACAAACTCGGCGTAAGAGGTCTGCCACAGCAGAAAGTTGCTGAGTCGTAACTCTCCACTGGTGCGAATCAAAAGGTCTGGATCCGGGACATTCCGGGTATAGAGATGTTGTGAGATCGTCTGTTCGGTAATCTCCGCAGGATCAATGCGACCTTCTTTTGCATCACTAGCCAGTTGTCTAACGGCTTCGACAATTTCGGAACGTCCTCCATAACTGAGGGCGAGAATCAAAGTCAGACCGTTATTGCGAGCGGTGGATTCGATGGTCTTCCGGAGCTGTTCCTGGGCAAATTCGGGCAGGCGATAGATTTGGCCAATCGCTTGCAGCCGCACATTGTGTTTGTTCAGTTCTGGCGATTCGGTTTTTAGGTAATGCGCCAGATACTTCATCAGGGTATCCACCTCGTCCTTGGGGCGATTCCAGTTTTCCACGGAAAAGGCATACAAAGAGAGGTACTTGATCCCCAACTCACCCGCCGCGCGCACAACGGCCTTCACGGAATCCGCTCCGACGCGGTGTCCTTCGACCCGAGGCAGGTGTCTCTGCTTGGCCCACCGGCCATTGCCATCCATAATGATGGCCACATGGGCGGGCAGGATGCTCTTGGCTTGGGCGCTGAGTTGGTGGGAGGCGGTGGTCACGACCTGTTTGGTATGTGCCGGACGTTGTTGTCTGCCGAGGAGGCGCTCAACCTGGCACGATCGTCTGCTCCCGGCCGGGACCAATGGACACGAGACTCAACTTGGCCTCGGTCAAGTCGGCGATTGCCTTGAGGTATTCGCGGGCTTTTGCCGGCAGTTGTTTCCATTCGCGGACTTCGGAGGTGGATTGACGCCACCCGGGAAACTCGCGATAGATGGGCTGGCATCGGGCGAGAAGATCGATGTCATTGGGAAGGTGGGTCCAGCGTTTGCCAGCGACGCGATAGGCGACGCAAACCTGGATTTTCTCCAAAGTGTCTAGCCCATCGAGGTTGGTGACGGCCAGATCATCGATGCCGTTGACCATGGTGGCTTGGTGGGTGGCAACCGAGTCGAACCATCCGCATCGCCGGGGCCGTCCCGTGGTTGCGCCAAACTCCCGGCCCATGCCGTGCAGCATATCAGCGATCTCCTTGTTTTCCGTTGGCAAGGGACCTTCGCCGACCCGTGTGGTATAAGCTTTGACAACTCCGACCACGCGGTCCATCCGGTGTGGCGGAACTCCGGATCCAGTGCAGGCCCCGCCAGCGGTGGTGTTTGAAGAAGTCACAAAAGGATAGGTGCCGTGATCGATGTCGAGAAAGGTTCCCTGGGCACCCTCAAACAGGATGCTGGCCCCTCGGCGACCGGCCTCGTGGAGATGAATCACCGTGTTGGCGACGAATGGTTTGAGGGATTTCGCCGCCGCCTGATAGCTTTTCAGCAAGCTCGAGAACGAGAGCGGTCGGGCGCCAAAGGCCCGCAAGACTTCATTATTCTCGCGCACTCGCAGTTTGAGAAGAGCTTCAAATCTCGCCGGATTAACCAGGTCAATCATGCGGAGGCCGGTTCGGGCCGCTTTATCGCCGTAGGCAGGGCCAATTCCCCTTTTGGTGGTCCCAATCTTGTGTCGGCCTTTGCGGACTTCCCGTTGCTCATCCAGCAGTCGGTGGTAGGGGAAGACCACATGCGCGGTCTCGCTAATCATAAGATTGGTGCTCTTGACCTTGACGCCCAAACGTCGGAGCCCCTCAATTTCCTCCACCAAACCCAGGGGATCGATCACGACGCCGTTGCCAATCACGCAAAGCTTGCCCGGCCGAAGAATTCCGGAAGGCACCAGATGCAATACGTATTTTTGACCACTGACAAATACGGTATGGCCGGCATTGTTGCCGCCCTGGGTCCTTACCACGATATCGGACTGTTCAGTCAAGACATCGATGATCTTTCCTTTGCCCTCATCGCCCCATTGGGCGCCAACTAAAATCGTGTTTGCCATAATATCCGATCGCTCTTGCGCCGACAGTAAAAAGCCCCGAAGGCAATTCGGGGCACACGGGCACAAGTAACGACTCGTGCAGACTACTCGAGGCATGGGAGAGTGTCAACGCTTCGATTCGGTTTTTCGCCGGATTTGGGGGTCTACCAAGTCCTTGACCGGAGCTGAATACCGTATTAGCTTTTTGCTCGCGCTCATGATGGGAAGCGTCCTATGAGTGGGGTATTTCATCGTAAACGACAATACAACGGCCTTGGGTTCACCTTGATCGAGTTGCTGGTGGTGATCGCGATCATTGGGGTGCTGGCCGGCATGCTGCTCCCGGCCTTGGCCAAAGCCAAACGCTCCGCTCAAGGCCTCCAGTGTTTGAACAACGCCCGCCAGCTTCAAGTGGCCTGGGTGCTGTATGCCGAGGATTATGACGACCGAATGCCCGGCACCCGGGCTCGGTTTGACATCCAAGGCCGGGATTCGCACCTGAAATCCTGGGTGGGAATGGTTTACGATCCGAGTCAGGATACAACCCCCGCTGTCAAAAATGGTTCCTTGTGGGCATACATCAACAACTTGAAGACCTATCAGTGTCCGGGGATCAAAAATGCGGCACGTTCCTATGCGGTCAACCAGTATATGGGAAACCTGGATTTTGCCGTCCCTCCAGCCCTGGGGAATGGGAGCGACTTCAACGGTTACCTGTTGTTTTTCAAGGTCACACAACTAAACTTGAAGCCGGGGGGTCCCGCAGGCACCCCCGTTTTTCTGGATGAGCAATCCCCCAAACACGGGACATTTGCGGTGGCCGCCGAGGCCAGCAGCGGACCCGACGCTTATTGGCTGGATCTTCCCGGAAAGGCCCACAACGATTCCGGCGTGATTTCCTATGCTGACGGCCATGTGGTCAAGCGTCGCTGGAAAAGCGATGCCATTCTCAGGTTTGATCCATGTAATGCGCCTTTTGGAGCGCCAATCCCGGGTCCCTCGGATCCCGACCTGCAATGGTTGGGGCAACAGGTAAGCCATCCAAACGATGGGACTTGCTGCACGGCATTGTCGGAATGAGCCCGCCGAAGACGAGAACCTCCGTCGAGGAATCGATCGGTGCCAAGGAGGGGAATTGGCTTTGGGCGGTGCGAATCCTTCTGCTGGCGGCAACGGCTGGGGCAGTTTTTCTGGCATGGGTTTCCCTGCAAAATGGACCTGTGGCGGGCTGCGGGGAGGGATCGGGTTGTAACAAGGTGCTGCAAAGCCGGTGGGCTTACTGGCTGGGCATCCCCGTCAGCATCCCGGCATCGTTGGCTTATCTCTCTCTCGTTGCGGTCACCTTTGGTTTTTCCTCGCGTTACGGCGTGTCGCACCAGCGATGGTTTTGGGGATACTCCTGGATTCTGTCGATTGTCATATCGCTGGCTGCCGTATGGTTTTTCGGTTTGCAGGCGATCGTGATTCACGCGTTCTGCAAGTTTTGCCTGGCTGTTCATGCCTGTGCCGTTCTCGCATCGGCAATTCTCCTGGCCAAAGCCCCTTTTGGGAGGCCCCGGCCTTCTTCAGGCTCCGAATCTGGAACGAATCCAGCTCGGGATGTTGTCCAGGGGATTAGCCGGGCCACAGTGTATGCGTGGACTTTGGCCGGTTTTGTGGGGGGAGGACTATTGATTTCGGGCCAATTCCTCGTTGAAAAGAGGAGTTACGTGGTTGTAGCGCCAAATCAGACGTTGTCCCCGGCCAGTGATGCTCGGTCCGACGGGATCCAGGGGGAGGCCGTCACTTCAAACGCGGCTTATGCCGCCGCGATGGCCGCGCGATACCAGCCAAGGATTTCGGTCTCTCAGGCCACCCAGGCGATCGGATCTGTGGTGCGGCGGATAACCCCTCTCGCGGTGGATGTCCACGGCGGGCAGTTCCGTTTTCATCTCGATGAATTGCCCATGATCGGCACGCCTCAGTCCTCGCACATTGTGCTGACGCTTTACGATTACGCATGTCATCATTGTCGTGATCTGCATCCCCGCCTTGCGGAAATTCAGAAACGCTTCAGCAACCAGGTGGCCTTTCTGCTGTTGCCGACGCCGCTGAACTCGAACTGCAATCCGGTGGTCAAGATTTCCCTGCCCGAGCATTTGAATTCGTGTGAATACGCCCGCTTGGCGCTGGGCGTATGGCGGGCGAGTCCGGGGGCTTTTCGGCAGTTTGACGATTGGCTTTTTGCTCCGGCCAAGCCCATGTCAGTGGCGGATGCAAGACAATACGCCGCCCAGTTGGTCGGACGCGAAAAGCTGGAAAAGGCCCTGACCGATGACTGGATCATGGGAGTGCTCCGCACCAACGGATTCCTCTACAAAACCAATTACCAGGTTTTCAAGCGGAGCACCCTCCCGGAACTCATGATCGGTTCGGTGACCACATTCGGATCGATTCCCCGGGAAAACGATCTGGTCGATCTTCTGTCGAAACACTTGGGGTTGCAGACGCAGTCCGATGACCGTTTTGAATCCTTTTCAGATTCGGGATCTCGATCGCGCTGACCGGGGCACATGGATTTGGATGGATTCATGCCCGTTCGTCCTTCAGAATAGATCAAATCCACCGTGACGCCCGGCAGTCGAGCCGTTAGACTAGGGCCATGGCGAACAGAGATCTAACGCTGGGACATTCTCCTGATCCGGATGATGCCTTCATGTTCTACGGTCTGGCCAAGGGACTGATTGACAGCCAGGGATATCAATTTGAGCATATTCTTCAGGACATTCAAACGCTGAACGATCGCGCCCGCCGCGGCGAGCTGGACGTGAGCGCGATCAGTATCCATGCGTATCCTTATGTTTGTCAGCACTACGCCCTTTTGCCGAGTGGCGCCAGCATGGGCGATGGCTATGGGCCGCTGCTGGTGGCCCAGCGCAAAATGACTCGGGAGGAGATCCGGCGGGGCCGCATCGCAGTCCCCGGCATCCTGACCAGCGCCTTTCTGGCTATGCAACTCTGGTTGGATCAGCCCGCAAGCCAGCTCAACTTTGTTGTCGTGCCGTTTGACCAGGTTTTTGCGGCGGTTGGAGCAGGACAGGCCGATGTGGGTTTGATCATTCACGAGGGACAATTAACCTATGCGGCTGAAGGATTGTCGGTTTGTGCGGACCTCGGGGTTTGGTGGGGGGAGACCAACGAAGGACTACCGCTACCATTGGGCGGCAATGTCATTCACAAGCGGATTCCTCTGGAGGATCGGCGCGTTATTGCCCGGCTGCTGACCGATACGATTCAGTTCAGCTTGGATCACCGTGCCGAGGCTGTGGCGCACGCCATGCAATACGCGCGCGACATGGGACATGATCTGGCCGATCGTTTTGTCGGCATGTATGTAAACCACTGGACGCTGGATTACGGTGACGCAGGCCGGGAATCCATTCGGCGTTTCCTGCGGCGCGGTTTCGAACGGGGTTTGATTGCGAGTGTTCCCGACCTGGAGTTTGTCTGCTGAGGCATTTCGGTGGAAGGACCCTTATTGAAGGGCGCGTCGGGCTGCGGCCAGTTCCCTGAGTTGTTCTTTGCCCAGGACCGGGTATGCCAGACTCAGCGAACTCAGGGTGTCGATGACGGCTGCCGCCACCACCAGGCGGGTGAACCACTTGTTGTCCGCCGGAACGACGTGCCACGGAGCATAGGGAGTCGCCGTGTTGCGAATCATGTCCGCGTAGGCGGATTGATATTCATCCCAGTATTCCCGTTCCTCCAGATCAGCTGAAGAAAACTTCCAGTTCTTTTCTGGCTTCTCCAACCGCTCGAGAAACCGGCGCTTCTGCTCCTTTTTCGAGACATGCAGAAAGAACTTGCAGATCGCGATCCCATTGTGAGTCAGGTACCGTTCAAACCCGCGAATGTCGCGAAAACGCCTTTTCCAGATGCCTTTGTCGATCAGTTTTTGGGGGAGTTTCTGTTTCTCCAGATATTCAGAATGCACGCGGACCACGAGAGTTTCCTCATAGTAGCTGCGATTGAAAATGCCGATGCGTCCGCGTTCCGGCAAGCACTTCATGCAACGCCACAAGTAGTCGTGATCGAGTTCTTCCGCCGAAGGGGACTTGAAGGAAAACACCTGGCAGCCCTGCGGATTGAGACCTGACATGACATGCTTGATGGCCCCATCCTTGCCCGCGGCATCCATGGCCTGAAAGATCAGCAACACGGCCCATCGATCCTGGGCGTAAAGCATGTCCTGGAGATCGGCGAGCGCTGCGATGCCGGTGGCCAGCGCCTCTTTGGCGCGAGTCTTATCGTCGCCCTTGAAGTCGAGGGTCTCCTGCGGATCGATGGTCTTGAGGTGGAATTTGCGGCCGTTCGTGATTCGAAACGGCGCCGCGAACTGGGCCGCCTTTTTTGCGATCTCTTTGTTTTTCATATCGAACTCGGATCGGATGAATCCTTTTTGGGCATTCCTCCTATTCGAGACCTCCACGGAGTGACAAGGGTCACCCCCTGAGAACAGCATACCAGGGATCCCTGGCACTTGGCCACTCCAAATGCGGCGACCCTGAATCCCAAATAAAGCGACTTACGCAGCAGACCGCCAGACGGGCTCCAGATGAATGGCCACAAAAAGCCACAATAGACTCAAAATAAAGCCATTTTTGAACCATCTTAGGTGCGGTTTTAGCGTGGGAGAAGAGGCGCAAATCCAGGTGCAGGGGCGGTATCCGATGAGCGGTCGTCCGGAATTCTATATATAAATTTGCATAATTATAATCATGAGTACATCTTTAATTCGTGAACTGATGGCGGGCCGTGGTTTTTGCCGGTGGCCGGCGAATCGGCTGGCAGCGCGAACCGCGGTCCGGGAATTGAAATTGGAACATGACAGTCTAACCAGAACAGGAACGATCATGAAACAGATACTGACGTGCGCAGCCTTGTTGTTGGTGGCCGTTGCCGTGCGTGCCGCCGAGTTTCCCGATATTTCGATTCACGACCTGAAGGCGGCTATTGCCGCGAAGAAGGTGACGTTGATTGATGTTAATGGGACCGACTCGTGGAAGAATGGACACATTCCAGGCGCGATTGACTTTCAATCCAGCAAGGAGAAGTTGGCGGGCTTGTTGCCGAAAGAGAAGAGCGCGTTGGTCGTGGCCTATTGTGGCGGTCCGAAATGCAACGCTTATCGTGCGGCGGCCAAAGTGGCCAAGGACTTGGGGTATACCAATGTGCGACATCTGAGCGCGGGGATTTCCGGGTGGAAGGACGCGAATCACGCTTTGGGAAAAGGAAGTTGATTTAGAATCGTGTAGTGGACGCGACTTTTTCTGGCGGCATGTGCCGTCGGGAAAAGTTGCGTTGGGAGGAAAAATCGATGTTCGGGGATTAATCCGTGCCCATTCGCTTTCGTGCTTCTTCTAGAATCCGGCGTTCCCTGGCGGTCAGGCTATGAATGCCGTGGGCGGAAATTTTGTCGAGAATGGGATCGACTTCGCGGCTGATGTAGTCACCGGAGGCGGGAGCCGAAGAGTGATGCTTGTTTTGCAGTTGTTGGCGCCAGAGGTTTTTAATGGGTGACGACTTTGTCACCAACTCCGGTTCTGGCTCGGAGTCATTCCTGATCCGCAACCCGAACAGGCCGTTGGCCGGTCGAATCCACCACGTGACATAGGCCATGCCCCAGATCAGGCCACCCAAGTGTGCCGCGTGGGCGATGGAATCGCGGGGCACGAGAATTCCATAGAGGGCGATTAGACCGCTGAAAAGGAGGAGGAATTTGGCCCGCATCGTGACCGGAATGAAAAAGGCAACGAGCGCCGTGAGCGGTTGTTCTGGATTCAAGGTGGCGAAGGCGGCGACAAGACCAAAAGCGCCTGCGGAGGCTCCGACAGTGACGCCGAAGTGTGAGGGAAAGAGCAGCCCGACCGTGATCTGGAGCAGGCCGCCTGCAACGCCGCTGAGGAAGTAAAGTTGAAGAAATCGCTTTAATCCCAAGGAATCCTCGAGGGATCGGCCGAACAGGTAGATGACCACGGAGTTGAGCAGGAGATGCCAAAGGTCGCTGTGGAGAAACTGGAAGGTGAGCAACTGCCAGATTTGGCCGTGGATGACATCGATGGGATTGAGGGCGAGGAAGGAGCCGATTCTGAGTCGGGTATAGTAGTCCAGGATGGAATGAACCAGAAAAACCACCGCGTTGACAATCAACAACCAGACGGTTGCGGACCGCAAGGGTGGATGCGAAGTCCCTCGCAAGTAGTAGCGATCAGCTAACATGACCGGGTCAAATTAGACCGAGGCTGAAGCTTTTTCAACGGGGTTTTTGCCTGGAAGACAGACGCCATCGATCGGGATTCAGCGGGTGGAGATCTTGAGGCACAAAAAGGCCGTTTTTCCGGATTAGTTCGCCGTCGAACCAGATTTCGCCCCCTCCCCAGTCCTCGCGTTGAATGAGCACCATATCCCAGTGAACAGCGGAGCGGTTGCCGTTGTCCGCATCCTCATAAGCTTGTCCCGGGGTGAGGTGGAGGGAGCCGGCGATTTTTTCATCGAACAGGATGTCGCACATCGGATTGAGAATGAAAGGATTCAGACCGAGGGAAAACTCGCCGGTGTAACGTGCGCCCGGGTCGGTATCGAGGATTTGATTCAGGCGTTGGGGATGGCTGCCGGTGGCTTTCGTGATTCGGCCGTTTTCGAACTCGAGTCGGATGTTTTCAAACTTGGTCCCGGAGTAGATCGTGGGGGTATTAAATTGGATGACACCTTGGACGGAGGTTTTAACGGGGCAGGAGAAGACCTCGCCATCGGGGATATTGCGCAGGCCGTGACAGGTTTTGGCGCCGATGCCTTTTATGCTGAAATTCAAGTCTGTGCCCGGGCCTTTGATGTGGACTTGGCGGGCGGCTTTCATTCTTTTTTCGAGTGGAACCATGGCTTGGGCCATGCGGGCGTAGTCGAGTGTGCAGACTTGGAAGAAGAAATCCTCGAAGGCCTCCGTGCTCATGCCGGCGGCCTGGGCCATGCTGGGGGTGGGCCAGCGGAGGACGACCCACCGGGTCTGATTGACGCGGTATGTCAGCACGGGACGCAGAGTCCGGGTATACAATTTCTGAGCGTCGGCGGGCACATCGGAATTTTCGCTGGCATTATCGCTGCCGCGCACGCCGATATAGGCCTGCATTTTCTTCATGCGATGAAGTTCCAGATCCCGGACGAGGCTGGCATGAACCGGATGAGTGCCGCGTTGGACTTCGCGCATCAGGCGGGAGTGTTTGGCTTCGACAACGGGAATGCCGCCACATTGGCGGACTGCCCGGATCAACTCGATGGTGAACTCATCGGGAACGTCAAAGGCCTCGATCAGGATGCGATCGTTTTTATTCAGCGCCACCGAGTATTCGACGAGGAGCCGGGCCAGGGAGGTAAAACGGGGATCATTCATGGTTTATGGATGGGGTTTAGGGTTATCGATTCAGGACTTGGATTCAGGAAGATTCTGGGGGGAGTAGCGGGAAAGGAGGTGCCAGGCGATTCCGCCGGCGGCCAGCGCGATGGCGCCGCAAGCGACGTAAGGCAGAGCGGGTTGCAGGTCGAAAAGGGCGGCAGAAAAGATCGGGCCGAAGATTCGAGCCAAGCTGCCAGCGCTTTGGGCGACCCCCAAAGTCACTCCCTGTTCGGCCGGGACGGTGAGATTGGAGATCAGGCCGAAGGTGGGGGGGCGGTTAATGCTGGATCCAAAGGCCAATACAGCCAGGCTCAGAAGCAGGCTGGCATTGTTACGGCAATAGGGGAGAGCCGCCAGACTCAATCCCAGCATAAAAAAACTGCCGCAGATGAGAGCCGGTTCGCCCCATCGATTGACCAACCTGCGGATCAGGCCGCCTTGGACCACCGCGGAGATCAGGCCGCCGAAAGCGAACAGGTAACCGACATGGGTTTGGTTGTAATCGAAGGCGTGATAAACGAGCAAGGCCAGCGTGGTTTCGTAACAGGCAAAACAAAACGTGGCCACGAAAAACAGGAAAATCAGAAGGCCCACTTGGGTTTCCCGCAAGGTCCGCATCCCCTGGGCAAGGCTGGGTCGGGAGGGGACATGCTCCGAGGAGGGTTTCCAGCTCTCGGGCAGAATGATGCAGGCCAGCACGAAGTTGGACCCGCACAGACCGGCGGCGAGCCAGCCCGGGGCGGAAATGCCCCAGCCGGTGCTGAGCGCCCCGATGGCGGGTCCCAAGATGAAACCCAATCCAAAGGCCAGCCCCACCAATCCCATGCGGGCGGAACGCAGGTTGGGCGGGGTAATATCGGCGATATAGGCTTGCGCCACAGTGATGTTGCCGCCGCAGATGCCCGCGAAGGTGCGGGAGGCGAGAATGAGCCACAGTCCCCAGGGACCGGCCAGCATGGAGGCCCAGCCGAACAAGGCGTAGGATATTGCACCCCCGGCCAGGCTGATCAGGAGAATGGGGCGCCGTCCATATCGATCCGAGAGCCGGCCCCAGATCGGCGAGAAAATAAATTGCATCACGGAAAAAGAGGCAATGATGAACCCGATCATCAATCCATTAGCCCCGAACCGCTCGCTGTAGAGGGGAAGGATAGGCATCACAATGCCAAAGCCGATCAAGTCAATGAATACAGTCAGGAAGATGACGATGAGGGATGGCTTCCGCATGAGTATGAAACAGGACGAGGGCGGGGAGTTTAAGGGGTTGGGGCGGGGGGTGGAGCCGCCGAAAAGAGGCCCTCGCCGATGGCGCGTTCCAGCCGGGCTCGGGCCACCGAGTAGTCGCGCAAGGCCATGACTTGGGTGGTGCGGGCTTCCGTGAGGGAGGTTTGGGCGCTGAGCACATCCAGTTGTGTGCCGGTTCCGGCGTCACTTCGGGCGATCGCCAACCGCAGGGCTTCCTCGGCTTGTTCCTGGACCTTTTTCTGGGATTCGAGGACTTCTCTGGCTTCGATAAAATTGGAATAGGCGGTTCGCACTTCGAGCTCGATTTGGCGGGTGGTGCTATCGAGATTGACGTCCGCCTGCCGTCGCCGGGCTCGAGCTTCATCGATTTTGCCTTTGGTTGAAAGGCCGTCAAACAAGTTCCAGCTCATTTGCGCGCCGGCGAACCAGCCATCGAGGATGTAGGTCAGATCTTTGTCGAAACTCGAATTACGGGTTCCATACCCCCCGAAAACCTGGACGCTGGGCCGATAGCCGGCCTGGGCATTCTTGACGGCTTCGTCGCCGAGGGCCTGGGCTTTTCGCAATGCCTGGAGTTCGGTTCTCTGTTCCAGGGCCCGGGCGATGGCGGATGGCAGTTCGACGGCATAAGGTTCGGCGCCGAGTTTCCCGGAGAGTTGGAGGGGGAGATCCTCCCAGATTTCCTGGGGGACGCGGAAGCCCAGCAGGTCAGCCAGTTTGTTCTTGGAGATCCGGTATGCGTTGCGGGCCCGGATGAGGCGGGGCCGGGCGTTGGCGAGTTCCACCTCAGCTCGGAGCACGTTAAAACGCGGTACTGTCCCGGCTTCGAAACGGCGGGTGGTATTTTCCAACTCCTGATCAAGCAGTTTAACCGAGGCTTCTTGGACATTGATTTGGTCTTCTGCGAGCAGAACATCATCGTAGGCGATACGAACGGCGAGCATGGTATCGGCCACGATCGCGTGATGGCTTGCGAGGGCTTGGTCTTTGGAGAGGCGGGCGGTCCGAAGGGCGGATGCCATGCGGCCTCCCTCGTAGAGGGATTGGACGACCTGGATTTTGGCGCTCCAGTTTTGATAGGCATAATCGAAGGAGAACGAAGGCATGCCGTTCAATCCGGCCCCGAGATCGCTCACCTTGAGCTTATCGATTGAGGCCTCATCGACTGCCTGGTAATTGCCGACAATCTGAACCTTGGGCAAGACGATGGCTTTGGTCTGAATAGCCAAGCCATAGGTGGCATCGAGCTCCGTTTGGGAACGGAGGACGGCACTGTTTTGGGTAAAGGCAAGATTGAGGCAATCAGCCAAGGACAGCGTGTTGGTGGGCCAGTTGACAGGAGGGCCTTGGCTTGCGGCGGCGGAGACTGGCGCGGTTCCGGCCAATCCTAGCAGACCCGCCAGATAAATGACCCGAATGGAACGTGTTTGTCCAAAAAACATTTGTCCATTTTAGTGCAGGATCTTTGAAATGGCTACCAATTTGCGGGGGCGGACTGTTTGAACAAGGGAGCGCTCTTGGCGAGCGAGCCATTGTGTTTGGCGATCCATTGTTCCACGACTTGCAGGCATCGCTCAGTCTCGACCGAATCCTCAGGCGACAGTCGTTTGCCCCCGAACCGGATGGCATAGTATTGATGTGTGAGCCACGACAGTTCGCGGTCGGGCCATTGTCCCGCGAGCCTTTGAACGAATTCGAGGCCGGTGTCGGAGGGGGATTTGCGGCAACCCGTCTTGGCCAGGAGCCAGAGGAGGTCATCGTAGAATTCGACATGGGTTGAGAATCGTCTTCGGCTGAAAAAGCGGCGGATTCTGCGTTGTTTCATGGGTGGGAGGCGGGGGATCAGGAATCGCCAGATCAAGGCGCAGCCCAGGAGCATCGCCCACAGAAACGGGGTTGTGAAAATCCAGAGGGCCGCACGAACAGGCAGCAGGAGCAAAGACTTCAGAAAATCGGCCTGGAGGCTGGTGTCGAATTCAGACAGGTAATCATTGAATCGCATGAACCACGACAGGAGCAAGCCGAGGCCCTGAGTTTCTTCGAACCCGGTGAAGGGAGGCATGCAGGCAGGCGGGGTGGCGTCGAAAACGATCCAGCCGTGGTTTTGGAAAAAGATCTCGGTCCAGGCATGGGCATGATGGTCGCGGACGATGAACACGCCATCCGATTCGGGCGGGCCCGAGTAGCAGAATCCCGTGACCACTCGGGCGGGCAGGCCGTTCATGCGGGCCAGAAGGGCCATGGCAGACGCGAAGTGGGTGCAATAACCGGTCTTTTTTCGAAGGAGAAAGAATTCCAGGGGATCCATTTCCTCGGGAGGCATGAATGGGGCCAAGCTGTAGCTCAACTCATTCACGAGGTGCAGGCGGATCTGTTCGGCTCGAGCCCAGGGCGTTTGACCTGCTGCAGGTCTAGGTCCCCAGTTGCCGAGCTTCTTGGCCATCGAGGTGGGAACTCGGAGATAACGTTCCAGCCGCGGGATGCGATCAACCTCAGGCGCAGTAGCGAGGGCGGGGTGATCGGAGGGAGGCGAAAGTTCGGAATCGACCTCGTATTCGCGGTCCATGTGGTTGACGTAAGGAAACAGGAGAACATCGCCATCAAACACTCTGACTTTGGACAGGTTGACTCTCAGGGGTTGGGCGAGGCAGAAGCACAAATCGCCCAGGGGCTTGGTTCGGATTTGCTGGCGGATGAGGAGGCGTTCCGGCTGAAAGGCTGGCAAAGCGATCCGAGTGCGGTTGTCGGTTCGGCCGTCGTCGCTATCCCAGAGGACGGCGGGTTCGATCTCGGTGGTCCAGGCGCCATTCCGATAAGTGTCATAGAGGGCCGATCGCAGGTAAAGAGGACGTTGTGGTTTGAAGGCCGCCCGGGAGCGCACATCACTGAGGCGCATCTGCAGGACTTCGCCGGAAGTGCGCGATAATTCGTGGATATTGGTTAACCGCAATTGATCGTGTCGGGGATCAACGCCCAGTTCGCTGAGGGGCCTTGAGTAACTCGAGGAGGCTTGGGCTCGGACTCGAATCAGGAACTTCAGGGAGGAGACGCTATCGGAGAACAAGGTTCTCGGGAACAGCAGGAACAACACAGCGACGAGGCCGAGTGTGAAAACGAGATGGGCGGCTGCCAGCTTGGCGTTTTGGCGGAGAAGCCGGCGAGGAGCGGAGGCGGAGTTTTCCCGGTTAGCGTAGAAAGCCAGCATCAAGGCCCAGGACGCAGCGATCAGGTTGGGGAAAAAGAAGTCGGAACGGAGAAAAGCTCCCGAAAAGAAGAACAGACAAAATGTCAGCAGGGAGAATCCGACGAGGTCTTTTTCGCGTCGGCATCGTGAGAAAGGGGCCAGGAAGGTGCTCACGGCGACTGCTTGATGAATATGCCGGAGCGATTCCGTTTCGGGTCCGGGAGCCGGGTTGACTGTTAAGCGGAAGAAAATGGGCAAGGTGAGGCAGAGGACCAACCCGCGAACAATCCGGGCAGGCCAACCCCATCGATTTGGCGCCATGTTTACCGCACAGACCAGGGCAAACAGAAGCAGTTGCGACACCTTTTCAGGCGTGGGCGCGAGAATGTCCGCCAGGCCAATCGCCAGCGCGCAGCATGCGGCGATCCGGCTGGCGACCGGTTCTTCTGGTCTGGAGCCATAGGTTGGGCCAGGTCGGTCAAGCATAGGACGGAGGGGAGTCCGCGTTGGACACGGGCGACAGGAATGATTTCACCTCGTTTGCGGTCAAAAACAGGTGGTGGATGGAAGGGGCGGGGATTGCCGTGTTTTGCGGGGATAACAGCAGCGTCAGGCAGGTTGTTTGTGGAGTGGCACTGATGAGGGAGACAAGTTCCCGGACCGAATGTTCCGGGCTGGGGGCCAGAAGGGCCAAGGTGCGTTTGAGCTCGTTGAAGCTTTGCGGAGAGCCGCCGCGCACATCGAGACGGGTCATTTGCGGTGTGAATGCCCCAAACGTGACGGCCTGCCCCTGGGTGATCAGGGCTTCGATCAAGGCCAGGGCAAAGCAGATATTGTCTTCCAACATTTCCGATAGGGCCTCCGACAGGGGCACCGCCGCACAGGTATCCAGCAACACCACCGTTCTTCGCTCATGCCCTCGCTCGTATTGTTTCAGCAAGAGCTGATCGGGAAGACGGGAGGAGGATTTCCAATGAATCAGCCGCGGATTGTCCCCATCACGAAACTCCCGCAAGCCGGCAAAATCCTCGCATTCGGGCCCCGCAGTCAGGGCATGGGCCTGTAAGCCCGTCTCCCGGGCCACGGCCGAGTCAAAAAATTGCCGTGTAAGACGTCGCCTTTGTGGAAAGACGAGCACTTGATCGTGAGAGCCCAGACTCCGGGTCATTTCCAGCAGTCCAAAGGGCAGCCGACAGCGGAGTTGCAGGGGGGCAAACCGGTTCCATCCCCGCCTGTCCGGTCGGAAAAAACGATCCAGTTCCACCTGCTCGCCTTGACGCAGAGGGGGGAGGGGAGTAAACGGAGTCCTCTGCCGTCTAGAGGATTCGAGCCGTGTAGTCTGCGCCTTTCCAGGGAGCAAGGATCGGATCCTGGCGAAAACCCGAAGGACAGTTGTTGGGCAGGGCCCGGTATGTTGACCTCTTTTCCTGGCAGTTTGATTGGGGGTTGTTTGATCGTAGAGCTCGAGAAAACAATGATCCAACCGCCCGTGATTGCATCGGACCTGAATCCGATAATCGCCTTCTTCACAGGCATGGAGGGCTGGTGGGAGCCATCGCTGACTGATGATCCCTCGCAGCATGGTTCGCGCGATGAAGATGACCGTCCCAAACCCACCAGCCAGGAGCACGGCCATCATAAAGAGTGGATTGTTGTTCGAAAGGACCGCATTGACTCCGATGATCAGGGTCAACAACAGATAGAGCCATCCTCGGCGGGTGATCCGGAATCGTCGCAGCCCATTTTGTTCTGGCGGCTTCTGTTCTGAGGTCGATGTGCTCACAGCCACGCGGGTTTCCTCTGGTATTCAGTCTGAAGACCTACTTCGAGTTCCGGTTGATCTCGACGTGGGCGATTTTGGGATTTCAAAGCACACGATGCCTGAATCACTCGCTCTGTCAGGGAGCAGGGACTTTACGTAACAACTGATTGATGATCTCCAGGCCTGCCGTTCCTCCCGGATGACCATCATTCCGAACCACGATTCGATGAGCCAGAACAAACGGGGCGACCGTTTTGACATCATCCGGGACGACGTAGTCTCGTCCCTCGACAAAGGCCAAGCCTTGGGCGGAAGCGGCCAGGTGCAGTGTGCCGCGCGGACTGACCCCTGTGGAGACCGACGCATAGGATCGGCTTCGTTGGGCCAGCTCCACAATGTATCGGGTGACCGAGTCCTCGATTCGGATGTCCGGCGTCAAGCCAATCAAATGCACGACTTCGCTCATTCCAATCACAGGCTTCAGGGATTCCACCGGATCTCCGTGCCGTCGAGAGAGCAAAATATTGTATTCTTCTTGGGAATTTGGAAATCCAAGTTTCAGCCGCATCAGAAACCGGTCCAACTGCGATTCTGGAAGGGGGTAGGTTCCAATGAACTCGGTGGGATTCTGTGTGGCGATGACCATGAAGGGTTCAGGCAAAGGATGGGTTTTGCCATCGTAGGAAACCTGTCGCTCGTTCATGGCTTCGAGCAAAGCGGACTGGATCCGAGGGGTGGACCGGTTGATTTCATCGGCCAGAACAATGCTCGAGAATACCGGGCCCGGTTTGAAGAGAAACTCCTGGCTGGCCTGGTCAAAGATCGTCATGCCTGTAATGTCAGAGGGCAGGAGATCGGGAGTGAACTGGATTCTGCGAAACGGACAGTCGATCAACCGGGCCAGGGAACGAGCCAGCGCGGTTTTCCCGAGGCCCGGGCTGTCTTCGATCAGGACATGGCCGCGGGCCAGGAGGGCTGCCACGAGCAACCTGACGGCGTTGGATTTGCCGATGATTACCCCTTCAATGCTCTCTCGAAGACGGCCGACGAGTTCGAATTCATGTGAGGATATTGGCATAAGCCACTTTTTAACAATCTATTAGGCACAAAAAATCGCCCGCGCCTATTTGGCGCTGATGGATTTTGGTTTTCTTATTTATCCATCTCGCACTGGGGCGTGTTTCTATTGCAGCATAACTGGGGGAACGGGGCGACTCAAGGTCTGTTCCTGGAAACAAAAGGGCCGGGTTTGCACCCGGCCACTCCACGGAAACAAATTCTTCTGACTTCTGGCTGCGTGGTGTGGCTGTTGACCACACCGTGAAAATCGGCAACCGACGCGGCGCTGCAGACTGACGCCATTTATCATCACACACGGATCAAGGCCCTGCACTTGTGCCCCGGTTGTTGATGAAGGAAGACTACGCTTTTTCCTCAATCCTGCCAGTCCCCAATACTGGGGACAGGAGTCAGTTGTCGGTTCGGAGGAATTTTGCGACCGCTTCGGTGCGGGTGCGCACCTGGAGTTTTTCGTAGATCCGCCGGATATAGGTGTGAACGGTTTCGTAGCTGATGCCGAGTTTGTCGGCGATTTCCTTGTAAAGAAATCCTTTGGCGAGGAAATCCAACACCTCCTGTTCTCGGGGCGAGAGGTTTTCGGTCGATTGAGAGGAGGGCCCGGAACGTTGGAAGGACTGCACGACCTTCCTGGCGATATGGGTGGTCATAGGGGATCCACCCTGTTTGACGTCACGGATGGCGGCCAGCAGTTCTTCGCGGGAGGTGCGTTTGAGGAGGTATCCGGTGGCTCCCGCGGCGAGGGCATTGAAGATGTTCTCCGTGTCTTCATAGACCGTGAGCATCACGACCTGGATGGCGGGATCCACCTGTTTGAGGCGTCGGACGCATTCGACCCCATTCATGCCGGGCAGGTTAATATCCATGAGCACGACATCGGGATGTTCCTGGGGAAGCGCCTCGAGGGCGGCTTCGGCATTGGCGTGCTGGCCGAGACAGCGAAAGCCTTCGGCACGATTGAGCAGCCGGGCCAGGGTGTTGCGCACCTGCTCGTTATCTTCAACAATGGAAACGGTGATCACCACGGATCGTGTTCAATATGCCCGATCTTGTGGAAAGTCTCCAGCAGTTTATCACGACGAAATCCCTGTCGCGCTCTATGGATGAATGGAAGAGGAAGAGAACGTTGATGGACTCAGCTGTGGATGGGGGTGGTGATCTCGACTCGGGTGCCCCGGGGCGAGCCGGGACCGATGACCAGGCGTCCGCCCAGGCTTTCAATCCGCTTGCGCATTCCCCTCAATCCATTCCGTGCCAGAGCCGTCTTTTCATCCATGGGGGCAATCCCCCGGCCATCATCCTCGATCTCCAACGTGAACGTGCCGGATCCGAGTTGCAGGCGGACGAGGACGGATTGGGCGTTGGCGTGGCGCACGACATTAGTGATGGCTTCCTTGAAGGTGAGGTAGAGATGATGACGGAACTCGGGGGGGATGGTGAGTGAAGGCAGGTCGGACGGGACATCGAGGCGGTACCGCAGGCCTGCGACGGCGAGGTAGTCCTGGGCGTGCTTGCAGAGGTAATTGATCAGGCTGTCCAGGGTGTCGTTGGAGGGATTGACCGCCCAGACAATTTCGTCCAAGGTGCGGGTGGTTTCGCGGGCGGTCAGCGTAATCTGGCGGGCGTGGTTTTCGACTTCTCCAGGATCGTTCTTGTCCCCCTCAATCAATTCGCCCAGCAGGGCGACTTGGGTGAGGCTGGCTCCGAGTTGATCATGGATGTCTTGGGCAATGCGGGCGCGTTCTTTCTCGAGGGCTTCCTGGTGACGGAGACGTTCCAACTGGCGTTGGAGTCTCTGGGTTGAAACGAAATGCACTCCGGCGATGATTGAGCCCAGGACCACGGTGACGGTCAGACCGAGGAACCATCCTTTGCGCCAGAGCGGAGGCTGGACGATGAGGGCAAGGCTGGAACCTTCTTCGTTCCACACCCCGTCCTCATTGCCTGCCTTGACGTGAAATCGATAACGTCCTGGCGGCAGACGGGAATATCGTGCAATCCGGCTGTTTCCGGCTTCCGTCCATTTCGTTTCGTATCCTTCGAGGCAGTATTGGTAACGGCTCTTGTTGGGCGCCGAAAGGCTGAGGCTGTTGTAGTGGATTTCCACTCGTTCACGGCCGGCTGGCACAGTGAGAAGCGCCGGCAAAATCACCTTGAGCGTATTCGTATTCTGGGCTTGTCCATCGATAAAGACAGATTCGATCGTTACGGGTGGCGCATGCGGATTTCGGCTGAGATGCAGGGGATTGAGGGATGCCAAGCCTTTGGCGGTGGGGAACCAGAGGGTTCCGTCCCGAGTCCGGCAGCCGCCGGGTTGGGAGCCCGAGGTGCAGGCCCGCGTGGGCAAACCGTCCGGTTTGCCAAAGACACGGCAGGAGACAAAGGTGGTTTTTCGGGCGGCAAAGTCTTCCAGTTCCTGTTTTCGAATCCGCACCAAACCCGTATTCGAGCCTATCCAGAGGTTTCCCAGTTCGTCCTCCACCATGTAGCCGATGTGATTGCTCGGAAGCCCGACTTGGGTGGTGTAATGGGTCCACTGATTTCCATCGAACCGGTTCAGCCCGCCGGTGAGTGTTCCGATCCACAGGGTCCCCTCCCGATCGAGATGAAGGGAGGTAATGTCATCGCTGGACAATCCCTGGGAATCCTGTTTACGCCAGGCTGTGAATTGTTCGTGGCGCCAGCGATTCAGTCCGCCTCCCATGGTGCCGATCCAGAGGCTGCCTGCCTCATCATCGGTGATGGCGCGCACGTCGTTTGCAGATAAGCCGTCTGCTGTGGTATAGGTTCGCCACTGATCTCCCTCCCGCCGGGCCAAGCCGCCTTGAGTCCCCGCCCAAAGCTGTCCTTGTCTGTCCTGATAAAGAGCATGCACAGTGTGGAACAGGAGGTCAAAGCCCGGAGCCGGAACGAATATTCCCTGCTGAAGTTTGAGCAATCCTGCTCCGCCGGTTCCCGCCCAGATGTCCTGATGGCGATCAACGAACACACACCAAATATCGGCCATCAGCAAACCCTCGGTGGGGCCGAACACCTGTTGCATGCCATCCCTGATGTAAGTGATTTCACCATTTCGCGAACCGATCCAGAGTCCTCCCTGGTCATCTTCAGACACGGATTGGACCAGTGGATCGCTTGATTTTAGCGAAAGATCCAACACGGAAAAAACCGGTTGTCGAACCCGATTTAATCCTCCAGCATCGGTGCCGATCCAAAGGGCTCCTTCCTGGTCCACGCATAACGAGAGAATATTGTCCGACGTTAAGCCCTCCTGTCGGGACAGACGCCGCATCTTGCCGTCGTCTGTAAGCCAAAATATTCCTTCGCTTCGAGTTCCTATGAGCAATCCGCCTTGCAGATCTTCACAGATTGCGGTGACAGGTCCCGATCTCCAGGGATACACTCCCCAATCCCTTTCGATTCGGCTGGCAAGGCATTTTTGGATATGCCCATCGGCCAGCCGCCAGTAGCCGCCTCGCTTGCTGGCCAGCAGCCCGTCGAGCTTGGTCACGGGGAAATCCCGATCTATTTTCAATTCGAGAGGCAGAAGATCCGGGCTGGAACTTATGGCCGATTGGCGCCAGTCGGTTCCAATCCAGACTGGGCCCGAGGGTTCGGTCATGATAAACCGATTGGCGCTGGGGCGGAAAAGCTCAAAACGAAAGGGGGTGAGCTTGCTTCGGGACGACGCCGAGTAACGCCACAACTCTCCGTTGGCCGTATAGAGCCAAACGTTGCCATTGGCTTCCTCGCTGATCGACGCGAGGCGTTTTTCCGGGCCGCCCACGCCGATGCTCAAGGTGCTGATCTGGCCCCCCTGAATGAGGGCGACGCCCGCGGTTTCTGTTCCCACCCAGAGGTTGGTTTGACTGTCCTCGAACAGCAGGGTGATCCGGCTGCTATTCAGGCGGGGGGTGTTCTGTTCATCGAACACGGCAAAACCCAAGCCATCAAACCGGACCAAACCGTTGGGAGTGCCAAGCCAGAGGTAGCCGTCCCGCGTCTGAAGGAGGGTGGTGACCGAATTATGAGGGAGACCGTCGTCTGTATCCCAACGGTCCACAAGCCAGGTTCTGTTTTCGGACAAGGGCGATCGCTGGGTTGCGGTCAGTTGGGATCCTCCCAGGTCGGTCATCAATCCGGCGATTGCCAGGCACCAGCATAATCTTGCCATGCCCTATTGTTTGGATGCGGGGTGCGGCCTGTAAAGCCATTTTATGGCCTGGCAGCCTCCGGAACCTCTGTTGTTCGCGGTCTTCGAGTCGGACCCCCTTCAGGGTTAGACGGATCGGGTGTTCTGGAAAACTTGACACTCACTAGAATGCCATTAGCCTGTTTTCCTATCAAGCGCCCCGAGAAACGTCGGTCTCCCGGAACACGGGTGCACGTTCGTCTTATTGAGTGATATCCGAAGGTATTATGAAACGCATCGTTTGCCTCCTCGTTTGCGGAATTTGTGTTTTCCTGGCTTTTTCTGCAACCTCGCTTTCGGGCGCGGCCCCAGATCAGGGACGGGTCCTCGTCGGGCGGCAAGGAAACGCTCGATCGATTCTGCCGGTGAACCAGGAAGTCACCCCTTGGGGACGCCAGATCGAACTGGCTGGATTGCGTCCGCAAGCCCTGGCTTTGTCGCCTGACGGCCGGGTGCTGGTCGTTTCGGGAAAGACAAGCGAGCTGATCGTTTTGGATCCTGAGAATGCGGAGATCAAACAACGGGTGCTCCTGCCTGCGGAAAAGCAGAACGAACCCCCGCCGCCGACGGCGTCCGCAAACATCTTGAGTCCCGACAAGGAAGGGCAGGTGAGTTACACGGGGCTGGTGTTTTCTCCTGACGGAAGGTGGTTGTTTCTTAGCAACGTCAACGGCAGCGTCAAAGTGTTCCAAGTGGCTCCCGATGGCACGGTGACCGCATCGCATTCGATCCCCCTGCCTCCAGCCTCGGCCCCGCGCCGCAAACAGGAAATCCCGACCGGTTTGGCGGTGAGTTCGGACGGCCGATTGCTCTATGTCTGCGGCAATTTGTCGAATCAACTGCTGGAAATCGACATCCAGAATGGCCGAGTGCTGCGTGTGTTTCCCGTGGGTGTGGCCCCTTACGATGTCGTGTTGGTGGGAGATCGGGCCTATGTCAGCAATTGGGGAGGGCGCCGCCCCAACCCAGGGGATCTGGTTGGACCGGCCGGCCGAGGCACCGAAGTGAAGGTGGATCCGATCCGACACATCGCCAGTGAAGGATCGGTGACAGTGGTGCCCTTGGGCGCGAGAGGATCGGCTGCCGAAACGACGGCGGAAACCTTGGAAATCCTGGCCGGTTTGCATGCCTCCGCGCTGACAGTTTCTCCGGATCGCCGGTACGTTGTTTGCGCCAATGCTGCGGCCGATCATCTGAGCGTGATTGACACACGCTCTCGGACGGTGGTGGAAACCATCTGGGTTAAACCCAGCCCGGCTGATCTCCTGGGAGCAAGTCCCAACGCGCTGACGTTCGACAGGTCCGGGCGGCGGCTGTATGTCGCCAATGGAACCCAGAACGCCGTCGCCGTCGTGCGTTTTTCACCCGCCCGAAAACGGTCCCGCTTGATGGGGCTGATTCCATCGGGTTGGTATCCTGGCGCGCTGCTTTTCGACGGCCGCCGCAATCAGCTTGTTGTGGCCAACATCAAAGGTCTGCCAATTCAACCCAAGCGCAACAAAGAACTACAGGCGGAGGGATACAACTCGCACCATTACCACGGTTCGGTGTCCTTGATGCCCTTGCCCAAGGATCAGGAGTTGGCTTCCTTGACCGCTCAGGTGGAATTCAATTACCGGCGGGAGCGCATCGCCCACGCGATGCAACCGCCCCGGCCGAACCAGGCTCCGCGTCCGGTTCCCGAACGGATTGGCGAACCTTCAACCATCCGCAACGTGGTTTATGTGATTAAAGAGAACCGTACCTATGATCAGGTCCTTGGCGATGTCCCTGAAGGCAATGGTGACGCCAGGCTCTGCATTTTCGGGGAGGACATCACCCCGAATCAGCATAAGATGATTCGCGAGTTTGTGTTGCTTGATAACACCTATTGCGCGGGGATTTTAAGTGCCGATGGGCATCAATGGAGCACCACGGCTTTTGGAACGGATTATCTGGAAAAGTCCTTTGCCGGTTGGCCGCGCAGCTACCCGGATGGCATGGGGGAAGATGAAAACGACGCTTTGGCTTACGCTCCCAGCGGATTTATTTGGGACAACGCGGTGAAACACGGCCTGTCGATCTGGAACTTCGGCGAGTTTGCCATGCCGATGTGTCGTTGGGCTGATGCCAGCCGCAAAGGCGAACCTGCCTGGAAGGATTACTGGCAGGAGTTCCTTCAGGGGCGGGGAGAGGTGGTCATTGCCAGCCAGCCCAGCGTGGAGAGCATCCGCCCTTATACCCCCACCAATTATGTCGGGTGGATTATGGCGGTCCCCGACGTCTGGCGCGCACGATACATCACAAACCAGTTGGCCGCCTGGGAGCAGGACGGCAACATGCCCCGGTTAGTCCTGATTTGTTTGCCCAGCGACCATACCAGCGGCACAAGCCGAGGATCCCCCACGCCCGCGGCGTGTGTCGCAGACAACGACTTGGCATTTGGCCAGATCGTCCAAGCCTTCAGTCATTCCCGGTTTTGGAGCAACCTGGTGATTTTTGGGATCGAAGACGACCCGCAAAATGGCTGGGATCACGTCAGCGGCTACCGGACCACGGCGTATGTGGCAAGCCCATGGGCCAAGAGAAAGACCGTGGTCAGCACTCAATTCAGCACGATCAGCATTCTCCGGACTATTGAGCAAATCCTCGGAATGCCTCCTATGAACCAATTCGATGCCTCGGCGGATCCCATGTTCGAGTGTTTTACAGAAACTCCGGATTATACTCCTTTTATGGCGGTGGCCAATCGGGTCCCTTTGGACCAGATGAATCCCGATCCTCAAGCTCTGCGCGATCCTGTTTTGCGCAAAGACGCCCAGATGTCCAGCCGGATCAATTTTAGACAGGTGGATCGCGCTCCCGAGGACCTGTTAAATCGGATCTTGTGGAGGGCTATGCGAGGTTCTCGGGATCCGTACCCAGAATGGGCGGTCAGTCTGATTGAGGATGAGGATGAGGATTGAAGGGCCAAGCGCGCAAAAACGATCCAGGCCCATCCGAACGATGCGTCAAATCCATCTCTTCGACGCTCCAGGGGGCGTCCTCATCGAGGATCTCTTTAACCGCAGACCGGGGTTTGGGGGGCAGTTTCGTTAGAATTGCTCCAAAAAACGAAGATCGTTTTGATAGAACTGCCGGATATCACCAATGGCGTATCGGATCATGGCGATCCGCTCAATCCCGAAACCGAAGGCCCATCCGGTCCAGATCTCGGGATCGTAACCCACATTTTCAAAAACTTGCGGATGCACCATGCCGCACCCGGCGATTTCCAGCCATTCCTTGCCCATCTTGCGGACAAGAGCGCTCGAAAAATCGATTTCGTAACTGGGTTCGGTGTAGGAAAAGTAATGAGGACGAAAGCGGACCCGGACATCCGCCCCGAGCAATTCGCGAAAGACGAATTCCACCGTCCCCTTGAGATCTCCGACTGTCACGGATCGGTCGACGTAAAGTCCCTCAATCTGATGAAAGGTGGGATTATGGGTGGCATCCGCGTTGTCCCGGCGGTAGACCCGACCGGGAACAATAATCCTGACCGGGGGCGGTTGCCGTTTCATCACCCGTATTTGAACCGATGAGGTATGGGTGCGGAGCAACCAACGTTTGCCCGCTGTCGCCCCTGGATTCTCACTGTCGGCCAGATAGAATGTATCCTGGGTGTCTCGAGCCGGATGATCCGCGGGTGTATTCAACGCGTCAAAACAATGGTATTCGTCCTCGATTTCCGGTCCATCCGCCACGACAAACCCGAGCCGTCGAAAGATGCGAACAATATCCTCGGTCGCCTGGGTGAGGGGATGCAGTCGGCCGAGGGAACGGTGGCGGCCTGGCAAGGTGAAGTCTGTCGGTTCCTGGGGGAGAGTGGCGCGGATTTCAAGAGAGGCGCGTTGTTCTGCCAGCACCCGTTCCAGTTCGGCTTTGGCCTCGTTAAGGGCCTTGCCTGCGGCGGGTTTGGCTTCCTTGGGCAGGGCGCCCAACTGCTTGAGCAAGGCGGTAAAACGGCCGTTGGCTCCCAGGAACGTCACCCGGACTTGGTCTAAAGCGGCCAAGTCAGAGGCAGCGCGCATCTCGGCAACAGCCGCCTGTTTGATCGGTTCGATCTGAGCCAGGAATTCGGACATGGGAAATAGGGAACTAAGGTTTGAGCATTCGAGAAGCGGCAGAAAAAACGGGCGACTTCAAAGCCGCCCGTATAGAATTCAGGATCCGCTTCGAATCAGGCTTTCGCGGCCTTCGTCTTTAGGGCGGATTGGGCGATGCGAACTAATTCCTCGAAGGCCGCCGTATCAGTCGCCGCCAAATCGGCCAGGATCTTGCGATCCAGTGCGACCTGGGCCGCCTTGAGGCCCTCCATAAGGCGGCTGTAGGTCAATCCGGCCGCTCGGGCGGCCGCATTGATGCGCACTTGCCACAGGGCGCGAAAGTCGCGCTTGCGATTCCTGCGGTCCCGGTACGCATACTGCAATCCGTGATCGATCGCATCAGACGCATATCGGTATAGTTTGGATCGGCGCATTCGAAAGCCCTTGGCGGCTTTCAATACGCGTTTTCTTCGCTTGCGGGAGGCGGGAGCATTCGTGACTCGCATAAACTCAGGAATTCAATGGTGTGGAGATATTCTTAGTGGCTGTAAGGCAGATTTCCCAGGACCCGATGGGCATCCGTCGGCCCGACCACTTGGGCGGTGCCCAAGGACCGTCGGCGTTTGGGACTCTTGCCCGCCTGAAGATGGCGTTTGCCGGCCCGCGGCCTCAAAACCTTGCCTTTTGCCGTTACTTTAAAGCGCTTGGCTACCGCCTTGCGCGTTTTTATCGCTCGTGGACGTCGCATAAAGTCAGTCTCTTAAAAAGATCGCAAACTATACGGAGGCGATTTGGGGGAAGCAAGAGAGAATTTTGCCCGATTTATCAATGCGGCGTCGGCCAAACAACCATTGCCGGGACATTCCCCAACGGATCCTATTCCCGGACACGCACCCGTCCGAGGCCGTTGGAGGAGAGCCGATTGAGTTACGGAGAAAGGCTTGGCTGCGCCGGACACTGACGAGTTCTGCAGAAGAAAAAGATCGCCAAAACCAGAATGATCGAAAGGAACAACCCCGGAAAAACCAACGACATTACACTGGCGCCCACCGCGCCTGTCGCTTCAGCCGTGGCCAGCAATGGATTGCCCAGGCCACCAGTTATGGCACTCGAAAAACCGCGCGCGGCAACGGTTAATCCCTGGACGGTGCCTGAAATGCCTCCGCCCGCAATCAAGGCGACTGTCCACCTCAGAAACGGACTCATATCCTGGATCATGGCGGCCGTGAGGATCGTGCCAGCCACCACCGCCGATGGCGTGGCCATCGTATCAAGAATATGATCGACCCATGGCACAAAATAGGCCGTAACCTCCAAAACAGTCGCTGTCCCGAAAGCAATGACGGCAGGCAGCGTCCCAATCCACTCGAATCCCTGCGCCAGTTCAAGATGCCCGGTCAGCGCCGCCAGACTGACAACGAATAACGGCACAAAAACCCGAAAACCACAGGCGGCGCTAAGCCCTAATCCAGCTAAGACACTTAAAAAAGTCTCCATAATACCTCAATATATCCTTTAGACCCGTAATGTCTGGATGAAGTTGCAGAGTCTTTTCAAGGATGACCGGGAGTTCCTCTTCGTTCTGCCAGTGTCGTGTTGTGTCATTAAGACCAGCGTTTGCAGAGAGGTGTTGTAGGAAATCAGGCCTATGGTATTCTAAGAATGGCAGACTGAAGTCGGCCGATGAAAATACTCATCATTCGCTAAAAGCACATCGAGAATGGATGCCTTGGAACAACTGAAAGAAGCCGCGAAAAATAACCATGCGGCATCGCAATTCCAATTGGCAGTCAAGTATTTGGAAGGTGTTGAACTGCAGAGGGATTTTGATGAGGCTGCGCTGTGGTTAAGGCGTTCCGCCGAACAAGGTCACGCCCAGGCACAAATCGAATTGGGCAAACTCTACGTTGCGGGCAAGGGCGTTGAGCAGGATTACGTTGAAGCCTACAAATGGGTTGAGATGGCCTCGATCCAGCGTCTCATGGAAATCGAGTCCCTGCGGAAACTTAAAGATGCGGATTCCTGTTGCGAAGCATCACGCAATGAATTGACTTTGAATAATTTATCTGAGTTCAAACGCTGGATGGCTTTGCGGATGACTGTGGATCAAATCACCGAGGGACAACAGCGCGCGATTCAGTTTCTTACGATGATGCGGAGCCAGCATGGTCCTGATAATCCCGGCGAAAGCCAACAGCCATAACACATCGAGGATCATTTCCCCACGAGGGTGCGGACGACCTTCAGGAGGTGGTCTATTTCCTGTTCTGATCCGATGGAAATCCGAAGGAAATCTCGTGTGCGAGGATAATTGAACCAACGGACAAGGATTTTGCTATCACGGAGTTTGGTCAGCCATTGTTCGGCTGGGAAGAGTGGGGGTTTGGCGAAAATGAAGTTGGTTTGGCTTCGAGCAACCTCGAAATCGAGTTCGGTAAGTTTTTGGCTGAGTTTTTCGCGGGAGGCGATAACACGGCGGATTGTTTTCTGGTAATAGGACAAATCGCCGAGGGTGGCCAGGGCGGCAACTTGGCCGAGTCCATTGACATTGTAGCTGTCCCGAATTTTTTGCAGACCTTGAATCAGGGTGTGGTGGCCGACCGCGTAACCGATCCGCTGAAAGCAGAGCGAGTAGGCCTTGGAGAAGGTGCGTGCCACAAGCACATTCGGCAATTGAAAGGCGAGGCTCATGGCATTATCGCCAGAAAAATCGACGTAAGCCTCGTCGAGGAGGACGATCCCTTTTTGGGCGAGGCAGATTTCTCGAAGGGAGCTGACGGGGCTGGCGACTCCGCTCGGCGCGTTGGGTGTGGTGATGTAACTCAGGGCGGCCTTAAAATCCCAGAGACGCTTTTTCTTGAGGTGAGCGACTGACGGCAGGCAGAAGTCATCGGGAAGCTCAACGGGACGCGCGTAGGCGCCATGGATGGCGGCGAGAACCGGATAAAGCGAGTAACTGGGATCGAAATACTGAATCGTGCATCGAGACATTCGGGAGTCTCTGGCTGGAGCCGTGAGGATGCCGGGGGAATCGGGAGCGGGTTCGACGAACGCTCGGGAGGCGACGGCAAGCACCTCGTCGGCCCCGTTGCCCACGAAGATCTGCTCCGGATCGCACTGATGGTATTTCGCCAGGGCTTCACGCAATGGCTGGCAGCTGGGGTTGGGGTATCGGCGAAGCCGATCGTCCACGGCCGCTTTCACAGCCGAGAGAACTTTTGGCGAAGGTGGATAGGGATTCTCGTTGGTATTGAGCTTGATTAAGCCTTTAATCCGGGGTTGTTCGCCAGGGGTATAGGGCTGCAACTGGCGAACGATAGAGCGCAAGTAGTTCATGATCTTTTCAGTCGGATTGCAGCCGAGTTTGCGTGGGCTTCCAATCCTTCCCGAGTGGCCAGGATTCTGAGTGAGGGAAAGGCCAGGCGCACGCCTGCCTGGGAGTATTGGACCAGGCTGGTGCGTCTCTGAAACTGGTCTACAGTCAGGCCCGCAAAACAACGGCCCGCTCCGCCAGTGGGCAATTCATGGCTGGGCCCCGCCAGATAGTCTCCCAGGACTGTGGGCGAATAGGGTCCCAGGAAAATGGCCCCAGCGGTTTTGATCTCAGCCGCAACGGCGTCCGGTTGGCGGGTCATGATTTCGCAGTGTTCGGGCGCCAGAAGATTCGTCACGCGCGTGGCTTCATCCATGTTTTTGACCAGAATCAGCCAGCAATTGTGATGAAGCACCCGTTCGATATACGTCCGGCGTTTGAGTGGAGGCAACTGACGGCGAAGCTCACCGGGGATGGTTCGAAGCAACTTGGGGTCGTTAGTGACGACCCAGATGCGTTCATGCCCGGATCCGTGTTCGGCTTGGGCCAGGAGGTCGGCGGCGATAAACCCGGCCTTAGCGGTCTTATCAGCCAGGATCAAAACCTCGCTGGGGCCAGGAAGCAGGTCAATGGCCACACGGCCAAAGAGGAGTCTTTTGGCGGCCACGACGTAGGCATTACCGGGCCCAAAGATCTTTTGGACCGGACGGAGGGTTGCGGTGCCTAAGGCCATGGCGGCAATGGCTTGAGCTCCTCCTACGCGATAGATCTCGGTCGCGCCGGAGTGTGCCAGGGCATACAGAAGGGCCGGATTGACTTCTCCCGTCTTGTCGCAGGGCGTGCACACGACAATTTCCGGGCAGCCCGCAACCCTCGCCAAAACGATGGTCATCAAGGCAGTGGAAATCAGAGGCGCTGTCCCAGCCGGAATATAGATGCCCACTCGGTCGAAGGGATCGAACTTTTCTCCGACCCGAGCTCCATGTTCATTGCGGCGCATCCAGCCTTTTCGGAGGGAATGTCGGCAGAAAGTCTCGATGTTGCGTGTGGCTTCATCCACAGCTTTACGCAATGGTTCATCGGTTCGGATCGATGCCGACACCAGCTCCGCCGTGGAAATCCGCAGACGGTTCAGGGTGAGGCGGGCTCCATCGAACTTTTGCGTGAGCTTTAGCAATGCAGCGTCTCCCCGGGCCGCCACCTGGCCAATAATTGGGCGGACCTTTCGCTCGATTTCTGGATCAAACAGGCTGGACGCCGCTGCCATGGCTTGCAGCCGCTCCGCATAATCGCCGTCAGTTTGTCGCAAGACGCGCATAGGGAGTAAAATAGGAAAAGCCTCCCAAAAAGTCAAAACGAGCTGGTGGATATCTTCAAGGTGGGAATCAGCACTGCGGGGAGCCGGATGATTTCCTGCATGCCGCCGATTCGGAAGGAATCGGCGCCGCTCCATTGACCTACTCAATGCAGCCGACGGATCGGACAGTCTCAAAAAGGGCTTCCAGACGGACTGCGATGCGCGCCGAATCGGAGGGCGCGTAATCGGTTTCGATCTTGAGATACGGAAGGCGCAGTTCGTTTTCAGCGAGACGCTTCACATGGACGGCTTCAACATTGTAAGTATGACACGCATGCCAGACTAACTCTATGACGCATTGGGCCTGGTATTCAGCGGCCAACCGCCGAATCAAACTCAATCTGGACTGGTTGGGCGTCTTGACTGAGCACGGCAGCGCGTAATATTTCGTTGCCAGAGCCAATAGAGGATCATCGGCCGTTTCATCGACTTCGTCTAAGATAGGCTTTAAGCCGGTGCAGTTCTCCATGCAGACCACACAACCCCCATGCGATTCGATCAACTCCAGAACGCGTTCCGCGCCATGAACCAGGGGCACTCCGGTGAGCAAGATACGCACAGGCGGTCGCCCTGAGGGGAGCGGGGGGGGCTGGGCTCGATAATACTCCAGGGCCTTTTCGTATTGGCTCAAGTCCGATGGCAGGGTTGAAATCAGGCTCTTAAAATCGAGAAGTTGCCTTCCGGTAAACGGCGGATGGTTGGCTTTCATGAGTTCGGCCAGAGAGCGGCGCAACCGGCGCTCGCGGTTCATCAGATGGCTGGCTGCTCGGATTTTTGCGTCGGTGATGTCCACGCCAAACCGCGAAGCCAGGGCTGTTCGGAATCCGCGGAGTTCTCGAACCCAATGATCAAAGGCGTCGGGGTCATTCTCTTTTTGCGGCAATTCCAGAAGCAGAGTGGGGCGTTCTTTCCCCATGAGCTCGAACATTTTCTTTTTGCCGTCACACGTGGTTTCGGCGACCAGCAGATCGGCCATTTCGAGGAAGGGATTGGTCCTTTCGACGTGATATCCGAACGTCGACTTGATCAGGGGACACAGATTGGCTGGCAACACCGATTCCGCGGCTGGAATCGTGTCCGGATCGCCGCCGCAGAGGCAGACTGGCACGCCACCCGCGGCCAGGATTAACTCCCGTGGCGCATATTCGCACAGGAGGCCAACGATGGGATGGCCTGCCTGTTTTTGGGCGATGGCGTACGCTTTGCATCGGGGCACCATTTGGCTGAACCAGTTCTCCAGACTTGCTGAGGTGACAGCGGTGATATCGTCAGGACTCAATCCGGGCGGCCTTGGGCATGAGGAAGCCGCCTCAGCCTGGGACGATATTTCTGAACGGCTTGAACCGGTCTCATGCATAATCCTGCCTTTGTGCCTGAAAACCGTCCGTATGACGATCGAAAAAGCGAGGCTGTTTTCTCGAGGGTGATCTGATGGTCCTTTTTCAGGAGCGCGATCAGAGTGCTGGACATCCACGCGGATGAACTGCCCCAGATGCTTGCCTCTTTGGATCAAAAACTTGAGAAAGCCAACAGCCTCTTGGCTGTCCAGGATTGAATCCCGGCTCCATAAAGGCCATCGGCTTTGCCGCTCACTTTCCAGGACGGCCAATGCGGCTGAGCACCGCCCGGAGCGAGACCAATTCGGAACGCAGAGTTTCCACCAGGGTAATCGTCTCATGATGGGAAGTGATCCCCAGCACAATGCCATAGACACCTTTGCGATCGCGAAGGGCCAGAAGCAACAGGCAGTTTCCGCGAACGATGGCAAGCAGCCAGGGAGGCAAATGCCCCCGCAGCTTTGAATCCTCCGGGTTTTGCAGCAGAATGTCCTCGCCCCGTTCCAGGCAGAGCCCGAAAATATCTTTGTTTTCGCGATGAATCACGGTCTGGCCTTGTATGGCCTGGAATGCCTCGCCTCGACCGAAACGGGCAGAGCACCCCGTCTTTGCGGGATCGAGCAGGAAAATAATCGATTGTTCGAGGTTCAACTGGCTATGGAGGATATCCAGAAAAATCTGGAACACAGCCTCGATGTTGCGAGGGTCCTTCTGGATGAGGTCAGCCATTTGTTGACAGCATTGCATGAGAACATCGGAGGCGGACTGAACATCGGAGGCGGACTGAACATCGGAGGCGGACTGAACATCGGAGGCGGGTGGAGGAGGCGCAATGGTCGGATGGGCATGAATCCGGCGCGAGAGGATTGACACGGGGGGTAAGGGGCGATTCTCCGCCATGGCCTCGACTCGGCGAAATAAGGGGGGGGCAAATCCACGAGATCCGGTGCTCTTGACCAGTTCCTCGCAACGCAGACTGACTTCCTGCAGGTGTTTGAGAATTGTCTTGGGTCCGAGTTTGAAGCCGGGAACATATTGTTCCGCCAGTTGCATCGCTCGTCCCGGGAAATTATCATGGTCAAGCTTGGGTTCCTCGAAAAGCTCGAAAAGACGCACGGTAAACTCCGAGGTGGCGGCCAATTGCTCCAGTGGCGAGAGCGCCTGTTTTCGGATCTCCTGCAAGGGAACCTGGCGCATGGAATTCACAATGATCTCGGGAAGCTGCTCGCTCTCGAGCAATTCGCGGCCCAGTTCCAGGGGAGTCAGCCCGAAAACCTCGCGGAAGGCACTGTCCGCACCGAGTTGGGGAGTGAGCGCGCGGGCGCGTTCGTAGTCTTCCAGGAGAAAAGTCGTCAACATGAGCCGGCCGTAGTTGCGCAACGCCGCGCAAACGAAGGCCACCTCGGGATCGATGAAACCATGGTCCGAAAGAAGCTCTCGAGCGAGAAACCCACTCGCCAGAGCAAGCCCCGCCACCTCCCGATTTTCCTCCGCCGATAGGGCGGATTCCACATTTTCGGCTAACATCACAGACACGGCCAGGTTTCGAATTCTCTCGAAACCCACCACACTGATGGCTTGGTGGATGGTGGCGATTTCGACGCCGGCGGGATTGTAGGCCAGTTTGTTGGCAATGGCGATGACACGCGCCATAATCCCTGGATCCTGCCCGATGATGTCCGCCAGTTCCTGGATTGAGATGGAGTCGACCTTTGCGGAGATGGCGCGGATCAATTCCATGATTTGAGGCACCACCGGAAGTTTGCCGCACGCGATGCCGTCCCGGATCCTGGTGACCGTTTGGTGGGCCAGGATTTCCCTCCGTTCGGAGCCTGGATTTTGGGGATCGCTCATTGGATTGTGATATCAACCGAAACGTAATCAAGGCATATCGGGGCGGTCAAGGTCATTTGGGGCCTCCGGATGCGGAGGTGAAGACCCGCACGGGAGTGCCTGTATTGACCAGTGAAACCAGGAACTCGACGTTCCAGTTCGCCAATCGAAAACATCCATGCGACTCGGTGCGGCCTACATCTTCCGGTCGCGGGGTCCCGTGGATTCCATAGCCCGGTTTGTCCAGACCCAGCCAGACGGAGCCGACCGGATTATTCGGGCCTGGCGGCAAGACCAGCTTGCGCCCCAGGATCCTTCCCTCCTCCGATTCTGGAAAAATCGCCGGATCGAAGACATAATGCGGATTGGGCAGGATCGACCGAATCCGGAGAAGGCCGAGCGGGCGTTTCTCGGTTTGCCGGGCGATGCTGCAAGGAAAATGCGCCAAAATATTGCTCCGCGCGTCCAAGGCTTGCAGGCATCGTTCTTCAAGATAAATGCGAAGTTCGGCGGCTTTCTCCGTGACCCGGGGAAACTTTACACAGGGAATTTTCAGGCGCATTCCGATTTCCGGGGTAACCGAGATGAGGTTGGGATTCAGTCGCTGGATCAACTGGGGATGCGTCCAGGATTGCTCGGCGATGCACTCCAGGAGGGTTTCATAGTCCAACCTTTTTTGTTCCGACTTTTCGAGCCAGGTTTCGGGCAGGGGCATGAGTCGTTTGAGATCCCACGCCTCGACCCGGTACTCGGAGAATACCGGCTCGTGGATCTGGAGCAGGGCTCGGGTGCGATCGTCCCACTGGCCGGTGGCCGGGATGCCGGCGTTCCGCTGGAATACACGCAAGGCCGCCCGTGTCTGGCTGCCGAGCCGGCCATCGATCGATCCCGACGAAATCCCGATGCGCGCGAGGGCGATTTGAGCTTCGAGCAAGTTCTGGGTTGGTCGCGACGCGGAAATGAGCGGATCAAAGGTGTTCGTGGGAATCGCAAAGGGATAATTGGTCAGCGATTCCCGTTTTCGTTCGGAAGGCTTGGGATCTGGCTTCTGGCGATCCTCTGGCAGGGTCCAGCCGATCAGCCCGTTGGAGCCCCAAAGCGTGAGGGTACGCGGATCATTCGAGAGCACGATCGTCTGTGGGGAAGCTTGCTTTGGGAGGGGGACGGATGAGGGCTGCCGACCGTACCAGATGGCCGCGCCGATCGCCGCGGCGATGATCGCGGGCCACAGCCAGCCTTCACGCGAAGCTTTGACTCGCTCGCGCGGGCGTCTCGTCTTTTTTCGGCGGGGCGGCATTCGGATGTTTTGGCTCGACTCCAAGCCGTGATGGCCACGGGGATCATTTGTGTGCGGCGCAATCCGCAAGCTTGACTATGCCAGCCTCGCCCGGGTTTTGTGAAGCAGAGAATCCAGAGCTGGAGTTGCCCGCGACCCGTCACTCCGGGCATGGATCAAGGCCAGGGTCACGGGGAGGCGGATGTCTCAGGGTCTTTCCTGCGTCGCAGCGCGGTCTTCGAGCAGCCGGGCCAGATTCAGGAGCAAGGACTCAAGATGGCTGTAATACTCGGTTTCCGAAAGCTCCGGTTTTTTCTCGCGCCACTGGACAATGGCCAACTCCAGGGCGTCCCTTTGGCGGCGCTGTTCGGGGGTCAGTTGAAGGTCTTCACCGCCGGGAAGCAGGTGAATCTGATGGGCGCGCCAACCATCAACCGAAGCGCCCTTGGCGGCGGATTTGGTGGCGCGCACACCTCGAAACCAATCTGCCGGAGTACCCAGTCCATCCCCGTTATCATCAATCAGGGCATGTTCTGTGGCCAGACGGCCCGCCGATTCATAGAATTCCTTGACCTGATCCGCGGCGCTGAGGAAGGCCTCGAGGAGGGATATCCGGCCGTCCTGGTCGAGGTCCGATCCGAGTTGGCCGAAGGCCTGGGCCAGATATGTTCCAAAACGGGTGTAGTTTTGTTCGTAACCGTCGCGGGTGGCGGTGATCACGATTCGATTGCTGGCGGACAAGCGGTTGAGAAATGGGGCGCTCGAGGATGCGGTATTGATCAAGAGGAGAGGGCGACGAATCGGCTGAAGCCAGACAGCCAGTTCAGTGGCGGAAACATCCGGGCCGCGCAGGTTAAATCGGGCCTCGTTCCCATCGTAGGTGCCGTGTCCGATCATCACCAGCCACAGGGGATTCAAGTCTGTGGCGGGCGCCAATTCCAGGAGTTGCTGAAATTGAACGCGGTCAACGACGCTATTCGTTGCAGCTCTCCCGACGGAGTGAAGGGAGAGTCCGGCGTGCAGAGCCAGTTGCCGCCACTGATCAGCCTGTCGGTCAAAGTCGGCGCCGAATTCGGATTCTCCTTCGGCCCCGAGGACGAGAATCATGGCGGGACCGCCGGATCGAATGTCTGTTTTTGGATAGGGGCTGCCGTTGGCAAGACCTGGCGGAGACAGTCCGAAAACCACGAATCCTGCCGCGGTCCAGGCCAGGATTTCACGCCGTGAACTGGACCAGAACAACCCTCCAAATCCTGACAGTGAAAGAAAGCCTGAAAGACAGCGTATCATGGCCAGCCTTTCCATCGGCGCAATCCCCATTCGGCCGCCAGGCAGAACAAAGCGAGGGCAAAAAGGGCGGGGGTGTGCCACAGGGGATAGGTCCAGTTCTCCTGGATCGGGGCCTGGCGCGTTGGGAGGTTCCGGACAAAATCATTCAGTCGATTGACTGGAATCACCTCGCCGCCCGTTTGTTTCGCAAGCGACTCCAAAAGGGCGAGATTCGGTGTGACCGCGCGGAATTCATCGGCGGCCGAGTCGAAGGTCCAGCCCGTCTCGGCCCGACCGATTTCAACACCGGAGGCGTTGGTGGCGCGGGCGTATGCCTGGAAGGCTCCGCTGGATTGCGACGCATAGGCGGCTTGAAAAAGTCCGGATTCTTCGAGGGACGATTCGAAGGGAATCCGGAGCGCGTTGGAGGCATTCGGGGGTGCTGAGACCGATGTTATCTGTTGGATTTCGAGGGAGACCGTCGCGTCGTCGATGGGCTGGAACTTCGAGTCCCGAACGCGGGCGAGCAGATGCCGGGTGCCGGGATTCTCGTCGTTGGGCGTTTCGACGGTGAGTTCCACGGAACGGGGCACGTCGGTTACCAGCCAGCGCATGAGTTGTCGCCAGGTTTGATCGAGGTCACGCCGGGATTCCTCATTTCGCAATCCCCAGCGCCAGAGGTCACCGACCAGCAGGGCGGCGGAGCGGCCCTGTCCATAACGCTGGACGACCAGCGCTGGATGGGAACGGCCGGTTTCATCGGTGGCCGTGGCCACCAAGCTTGCGCCTGGTTTGATTTCCCGCACGGGATTGAGCACCTGAAAGGCGGGCAGACGGTCGCGCAGTCTTTTTTCGTCGGATTCCTCCTGCCGGAGTCGAGCCCAGGAGAGGAGAGAACCCTCCCGGGTGAGGTTCAGGCGGATGGGTCCCGGGGTTTTGGACGGTTCGTGGAGATAAACCGGGAGGAGATCCCCAATGGGAGTTCGCCGGTATTGACCCTCACAAAAAGATTCCACGCCGCCCAGCATCAACAAACCCCCGCCGCGTTCGGAGACGAACTTGCCCAGCAATTGAGCCTGGTCAGGCGTGAAGAAACCAGCCTCGACGTCGTCGAGAACCACGGCATGATAAACGTAAAGATCCTCGGGAGTAACAGGAAATCCCTGGCGCAATTCTTGTTCATCTCGGGTGTTGAGGCGGATCAGAACGGGTTGATCATAACGTTCGACCTCCTCGCGGGTCTGAGTGTCGAAACCGCGAAAGAGCGGATTGCCGGTTTCTCCGACGCGCCCCCGAAATTCGAATTTGGGTTCCCGCTGGGCCACGCGGATCAAGGCGGTCAACTGCATTTCAGGATCGGCCTGTAAAGCGCGATTGAGGAATTTGAATTCCCAGTTGGGCCGGCCGGCAACGTAGAGGATTCGATAGGGGCCCTGTTCTCGCTGGACGATCGCCAAACGGGTGTTGTTGAGCAACGTGGCCTCCTTGGATGGGGCGGGCGATGGGGCGGGTGGCTCGGTTTCCCGGGCGGAGACTTCGACTTGGTAGAGGTGCAGTCCGCCTTTGGCCGGGCGCGTTTGAAAATGGAACGGCATCACCTCGCTATCGCGTCGGGGTCGTCCGGTTTGTTCTGCAACGAGCTTGCCGGATGAATCCAGGAGCCGGACGTGGAGGGTTTCCCCGGCAAAGCCCGAGGCGAGAACATCGGCCTGCAGGGAGACGGGGGCTTCTTCGAAAGCGGATTGGCTGACATGGACCTGTTGGATGGCGAGGTCCCGGACGGGTTCTTGCCGGCCGACGACGACCGGATAGAGGGGAGGGAGTCCGGAGGTGTCAAGGCGACCCTCGGGCAGGTCGGTGGCGTTGCCGTCTGTAAAGATCAGAATGCCGGCCAGGGGCTGGCCGCGGTAGCGGTCAGCCAAGGTTCTCAGGGCCTTGCCCAGGGCGGTCGCCTGACCGTCGAATTGGAGTTCCTGGTAATCCCGGGTGCTTTGAAGCCGGGTGTCGAATAAATATCGGCGCGTGTCAAAGTTCTGATTCAGTTCAGTTTGCCAGGGGGTTGCCGGTGAAGTGAGCCATTCCCGGAGTTGTTCTCCACGGCTGCGGTGCTGGTTGTGATCCTTGATTTGCAGACCCTGGCTGTTGTCAGCCAGGATAGCGAAGAGATTCGCTCCGGGGCGTGCGCGTTGACCGGCCCAGTGGGGATCCAACAGAAAGAAAATCAGCGCCATGAGCGCGCCTGTTTTCCAGGCAATCGCCATCCAGGCCGCAAGGTGCCGGGTCAATGGCCGGTAACCCCAGCCCAGGATAACCGCAAAAAGCAGAAGGGTTGCCCCACCCGCCCACAGCCAGGCGTCATGGTTAAAAACCACAATGGCAACAGGGGGGGTCATCGGGCCAATTCTTCGTAATAACGCCGGACCATTTCCGAGTAGCGCCGGGGGACAGGATCACGATCGATCGGCATCAAGGCGTCCTTGGACTCGCGACGGGCGAGTTCCTCCGCGATGAGATCTCGTACCTCAACCAGGGGTTTGACGATGTTAAGTCGGACGACAGCCCAATCGGGTTTTTTCTGCTGTCGTTTGAGGTCGATCCGGATTTGGCGGGCGCGTTCCCTGGCCGACGCGAGTTGATTGCGCCATTCCGGATCGTCCAGGAGTTCTTCCACATCCCGGAGACGATCCGACCAGGGGGCAAAATCCTCCCCGGTAATGGGTCCCGGATTGACGAGGTCGGTTTCATTCAGCCATTGATCGAGGGCCGACAGGCGATGGGGATCAGAGCGCTCGGGGGCGGTGTCGGTCAGACGTGAAGCCCGGCGTTGGTCTCGGCTCCGGGCATTGGAATCGATGGTTGACTGACCATTTGGTTGGGCACCTTCCCGCCCGGGTTGTTGATTGGACTGGCGATCGGATCGGCCGGGCGTTTGAGCGGTGGCAATTTCAGAAGTGCGGTTGGTGTCGCTGATCTCTTCCGGGCGCCGGTCCGATGGCTCAGTTGCCACGGCGGTGCGGTTGGTGGCTCCATCGGAGTCACGGCCGACATTTTCACGGTTTAGCAATGCGGCGGTTCGATTTGTCCCTGAGGCATCGGCGCTGGCGCGGGCCAGTTCGCGCTGCAACTGATCCGTCAGTTGATCGAGTTCCTGGCGGGCAAGGCGCAAGGCTTCGGTTTCGTCGCCCAGCACGCTTTCGGCGGCGGTTTCGATTTCCTTTTTCAGGTCGTTGAGGGTGGATCGGGCTTGTTGCTCGGCCTGATCGGCCTGGGCCGAGTATCCTTGACGGACAAGTTCGGCGGTGATGGCGAGGGTTTTGGCGCGTTCCCGCTCCTGAGTGGTCTGGAAGCGTTCGTAGAGGCTGCGGGTCAGGAGACCGCGATTCAGGAGATCCTCCTGGATTGGCTTCAGGGGGGCCGCATCATTCTGGGTGAATTGCCGCACGGCGTCATAAAGCTGGCGGGAGAGCAGGTTTTCGATGTTTTCAGCCTGTTGAGACACCTGGGTGGCCTGATCCACGAGTTGCCCCAACCGATTCTTTTGGGTGTCCAATCGATCCAGAAGTTCCTGTCGTTGCTTAGAATCGTTCAGTGACCGGTGTTTGGGATCGTCGAGTGAGCCGAGACGTTGGGAGATATCCTCCTGATGCCGGGCCAGGTCGCGGACATCAGAGCGCATCTGTCGCATTTCCTCGGCGAACTGGCTGGCGCTTTCTTTGCGCAAGCCGTCGCGCAGTTCCTGGAGTTGCTGTTGGGCGCGGGTGCCTGAGGCGAGGGCCTGAGGCACTGATCCCTGAGCAGCCGCCTCGGCGGCTTGCCGCAGCTCCTGGCGAGTCTGATCCAATTGCTGGCGTTCGCGATCCATCCGCGATTGGTTTTCGGGACGGTTCAGGCGCTGCCGCAGTTCATCCACGTCGGCCAGCATTTGTTGTTCTTCGTCCTGGAGGCGTTTGAGTTGGCGGCGGATTTCAGCCCGTTCCTGTTCGGATCGAGCTTCGGCCAGGGCCGATTGGAGTTCCTTGAACCGTTCGTTCAAGTCCTGCTGGCGCCGGGCCAGTTCCTGCAAACGTTGCAGGACTTGAAGTTGCTCTCGTCGTTCATTCGTCTGCTGGGGGCGCGCCTGGCGCTGGGTTTCGTAGCGTTGCTCGGACTGTCTCAGGTCCAGCTGATCGATCTGTCGTTGTTGCCGGGCTTCGCTGTTGCCTTGGCCGCGGCTGCGATTTCGAGCTCGGGCGACCTCGTGTTCGCGCGTCGCCAGGGCCAACAGGGCTTGATAGGCCGCCTGTTCCTCGACAAGGGCCTCTGGCAGGGGGGTGGGGGAATTGGTGGCGGCATTCAGGCGGCCCAGGGCTCGGTTCATGGATTGGATGGCGGTAAACCAATGAGTTTGAGCGCGCAAATCGGAGGCTCTTTCCTGCTGGGTGCGCGCCTGTTCGATGACTTGCGCCTGGCCATCCCGGACCACCAAAATATCACGGCGGTATGATTCGGACTCGCGCAGGTGCTGGCGTTGAAGGTTCCAGGTGGCGCTGATCACCTGTTTTTGCAGTTCCAGCAGCCGAGTGGCGCCCTGGCCGGATGATTCGGGCTGTTCGCCGGAGTTATCCTCGCTCGATCCTTCGCCGCTGGAAGCCTCCCGGAAGATCTCCTCGAAAGGCCTAATCTCGGCGAAGAACAGATCGCTCAGGGTGCGTCGAACTTGACCGTCAGGCCCGATGTCATCGGACCACACATACCACGAGATCAGTTGATCAGGAAGAATCCCGAATTCCTCCAGCCGGAGAAGATGCTGGAACGGATGATGCGCCTGACCCGGCAGCTCGCGGCCGAGTTCGATGAAGCGGGTTTTCTGATCGGCAGCCGTGCAGGCCAAGCCGTAAGCCTGAACGCCGAAGTCATCCCAGATGGCGCCTTCAAATCGGACTTCCTCCAAGGCCGAGGGTCGCAGATCGCCCCGAGGAGCAGTGAGTTTCAATTCAGGCACACGGTTCTTGAGCACCTCCAGGACAAACTGAGCAGGAACTTTGTTGGTTCTGCGATCGTAATCAACAAGTCGGAGATCATATACGCCGCCGGTCATCAGGATGTAATTCTGCAGTGTAGCGGTGGGGCGATCCGGAGTCACTGACAAGTCAAGGGTGGCGCCGTTGGTTTGCCGGGCCACCCATTGAGCGGTCTGAACCGGTTTGTTGAACTGGAGCTGCAAATCCATGGAGGCGCCTTCCACGGCGCTGATGCGACGCGTATCCTCGATGCGCTTTGCCGGTGCGCGGGTATAAGATGGAAACTTGAGCTCGACATCGACTCGTTCTAAGCGAGGGTGTTCGTAGACCTTCACCTGGAAATCCCGGGTGCGTTGATCTCCGAATTCCACATGATACACCAGGTCATGGGTGACCTCGCTCAAGGTTCCTCCGAACACGGGGTCGGACAGGTTTTTCACCAGGGGCAACCGTTGGAGGTTGGTGTTCGCCTGCGCAATGACCAAATCGACCCGGGCGGGTGTGGCGCGAGGGAATCGAGCCAGGATCACGAGGCTGCCGCCACGTTCCACGGTGGCATCTCCCGGCGTGACTTCCACCTGGCCACTGCCCCATCCGCTGGCGACTGAAGGCGATCCCGGCGCCGGAAAACGCCCCAGCAAAACCAGGAAAGCCAGGAGGGCCAAAAGGTGCAGGATGCGGGCGGTGTTGAGTCGTCTGGAGTTGACCGCTTCGCTCCAGCGATGTTCCCGGCTGTGTTCGATCGCCTCCTGGATGAGGCGGTATTGCAGGTAACTGAAGTCTTGGATCGAGGCGGTTTGCTGGACGGCGGTCAACAACAAACCTTGCAGTTCCGGATGGTGTTGTTCAACGATTTGGGCGGCCAGGCGCGGATCTTTCCTCCAGCGAATATGGTTGGCAAAGATCCCGATTGCGGCCGCGGCAGCGAGTGTTCCTAGGACGAGTCGCGCCTGATGCGGACTGTGGCCGGTCTGGCGCTGCCACAGCAGCAAACCGATTCCCACCACCAAGGCCAATCCCCAACACATGGCTAGGCGACTCCAGAGCCGCAGTCCCCGATAGCGACGTGAGACAGGCTCCAAGCGGGAGAGTAGCAGGCGTATCATAGACGAACTCCCTCCAGATGAGAGGTTTGATGACGAAGTGTCCAGCCGGCGAGACACGATTCCACCAGCAACAGGAAAAGGGCGGAGGCAATCAGCCAGCGCCAGAGTTTCTGGCGATTCTCAAGTTCGATACGTTGTTGCAAGGCCTGCTGCCGGACGAGTTGAACGGGATCGGATTTCGCGCGTGCTCGAGGCAGTCCCAGCTTTTCCAAATCTTCGATTGCCATGGGGCGGGTGCGGCTTTCCGATGGGGCGAGGTTCACCGCAAAACGCCGGGTCATCGAACCGTCGGACCATCGGTAAACACCCGGTTGCTGAGTTCCGGTAAAACGCGGGTTCTCCGCGGTCAGGGGCACAGTTTTGTTCGCTGGTGTTAACAGGGTCCCTGTGACGTGAGGACGAAAGTCTTGGAGTGCGATGGTGTCTCCGACGAAAAACTGGCCTGCGGAACGGCTGGTTCCCTGGGCCAAATCCAGGAATGATTGAAGCAAGGGGACGAATCTCGAAGATAAGGCCAGTTGGCTGTCCTCGGGATGCCAACCCGCGGCAAGGATAAATAGACTTCCCTGCCCGGCGGGGATCTCGATCAAGGCAGGGGCGCCGGTGTCGAAGCGGACCAGCGCTCGAGCCGAGGGGAGGGTGTTTTCAGGGATATGGCGGTAACGCCAGAAGTGGATCTTGGTGAAATCACTGAATCGGGCTTCGGCAAGCGGGGCCAGCAGGGCGTGCCGCAAATCCAATTCGGTCCAGAGAAAAAAGTCCTTTGCCTGCCGTTCCTCGAGGACAACCGATGGTTGATGGATCAAGCCCGCCAGCGTGGGTCCGCAGCTTGCGTTCAACGGAATAAAGAGCACTGTTTTCCCAGCCAGGAGTTCTTCTCGCAGCATCCGCACTGATTCGGCGGGTAAAAGACCGGAGACGATCACCAGAGCGCTGGCTTTGATCAAATCGCGAGCCAGCGGTTTTTCGGAATGCCAAGCCTGAAATCCGATCCAGTTGTTGGACGACGCCGGCCAGGCGCGCTGCAGAAAAAAGGACGGAGTGCGGGGTTTCTGGGGATCATCCGAACCGAGATAGAGGACTTGGCTTTGCTTCGACTCGCTCCGAGCCAGGTAGAGAGTGTTATCGAAGTCCTCGGAATCGCCTTGCAGAACCAAGCGGTCAACGCGGGCATCGGCGGGGGCAGCCAGAGTGATGACGCGGCTTTGACCGGCGGGAAGGTATATCTCCGTGGGTTTCGGCGATGGACGGCTGTTGTCGCCGGGTTCCCAACTCAAGGTGAACTTGTCCTGAATGGAATCGGGTGAATTACTGATCCGAACCCGGAGTTCCTGGGGAGCGGACGGGCTGGTGGCCTGGGAGCCAAGCATCCATTGAAGAGAGGCGTTGCCCACTTGCTTGGGGGCGACGGGCAGGACGGAGACGGAGATTCCCTTGGGCCAGGAGAATGTCTGAAGGGCTTCCAGCCGGCTGCCCTCTTGCAGGTCTGTGATCACCACAATCTCGCGGGACAGGGCCGTATCCGATTCTTCGGATTCAAACAGGGATTCCGCGGCACTAGTCAAAGCAAGTCCGAGGTCGGTTCCGGCCCAGCCCGGTGTGGCCGCCTGGATGCGGCCGATGGCCCAGCTGATGCGGTCCGCCGGACCCGCGGCTTCCCACTCGGCCAACGAAACCATCGTCGTCAACTGCCGGTCGAAGGTGGCTACCGTCACACGATCGCCCGGCCGGCAGAGGCGGAGTTGGTCGATCGCCAGGTTTTGGGCTGCGGTCCATGCGCCCGCCCGGCGCATACTGGCGCTGGTGTCGAGTAGGATGGCCATCCGCTTGGCCGAGATTGTCGGGGGGGGGGCGGGCAGGAGCCGATTGAGAAATGGACGCGCAAATCCCAGCGCGAGCACGACGATGACAGCGCAGCGCAGGAGCAGGAGGAGCCAGTGTTCGAATCGACGACGCTGGCTGAAGCGTGGCGGGGATGGGCGCAAAAACATCAGGGAACTGAAAAGAACCCGGTCCTGGGTGGATCGCCGCAGGAGATGAAACAGGATCGGAAGCGCCACCGTCAACGCGCCCAGCAGGAACATGGGAGCCAGAAAGCTCATGAGGGAGCCCGGGTGTTGCGGGTGTTTTTGGATTTTCTTCCTCTCAGGCTTCTTTCCTGGAGGAAACCGAACAGGGCCCATTCCAGGGGCTGGTCTGTCGTGAGGGGCCGCACGCCAACGCCCAGGCGCTGGCAGTTTTCCTGAATGAACTGCGCATGGGACTGCAACTGATGTTGGTAAGCCGCGCGCGCCAACAAGGGATCAACATACATTTTCTGCCCGGATTCGAGATCGGAAAATAGCGAGGCCTGGTCAAAGGAGAATTTTGTTTCGGCAGGATCCAGGATTAAGAAGACCATGACCTCATGTCCGCCGGCCGTCAGGGGGACCAGGGATCGTGTCAAGTGTTCGACCGGGGCCAGAAAATCTGAAATGACCACCATCAATCCGCGTTTGCGGACCATTTCAGCGGCGCGCTGCAAGGGGGCCGCCAGATCGGTCGATTGTCCCCCGGTGGCTTTCTCCAGGGCTAGAAGCAAACGTCGCAAATGCCCCGGCCGGTGGCGTGCCGGGAGGAAATCACGGACCTTTTCATCGAAGGTCAGGAGTCCCACCGCGTCGCCTTGCAGCTGAAGGAAATAGGCCAGTGTAGCCGCGAGGGTGGCGGCGTATTGTATTTTCGAGTAGCCCGTGGTGCCAAAGCTCATCGAATGACTAAGATCGACCAGCAGATGACAGCGCAAATTGGTTTCATCCTCGTATTTTCGGATAAAATAACGATCGCTGCGTCCCAGCACGCGCCAATCCAGGAAGCGGGGATCATCCCCCGGCATGTAGGGACGATACTCGGTGAACTCGACCGAGAATCCATGGTAAGGACTTCGATGCAGGCCGGTCCAGAAGCCTTCGACGACCACCCGGGCGCGCAATTCCAGGTTGCGAATGCGCATCAAGACCTGGGGATCCACGAAGGGCCCCTTTGAGGAGTGGGGGGGGCAGGTTTCGACTTTCATGGATTCAGGGGAATCGGCACGTGTTTCAGCAACCGTTCAATGATGTCCTCGACTCGGATGTTTTCCGCCTCGGCCCGATAGTTCAACAGGATCCGATGGCGAAGAACGGGACGGGCCAGGGATTGGATATCGTCGACCGCGACATGGGCCCGTCCCTTGAACAAGGCGCGGACTTTGGCGCCCAGCACCAGGAACTGTCCGGCACGGGTGCCCGCGCCCCAGTTCACCCATTGGTTGACGAAATCCGGGGTTTGAGGATGGTTCGGTCTCGATGCGGCCGCCAGTCGGACCGCGTAGCGGACCATTTCTTCGGCGACCGGCACCTTGCGCACCAGATCATGAAACTTCAGAACGTCTTCACCGGTGAACAGCGCCTCCAAGTCCGCGGGCGGAGAGGCTGTGGTGCGGGTGACCACGGCGATTTCGTCCTCCTCAGGCAGGTAATCCATGATCACATTGAACATGAAACGATCCAATTGGGCCTCGGGCAAAGGATACGTCCCTTCCATCTCAATCGGATTCTGAGTCGCGAGAACAAAAAAGGGCGGGTGAAGCGGATAACGAACCCCGGCGGCGGTGACCTGGATCTCCTGCATGGCTTCGAGGAGGGCGGCCTGCGTTTTGGGCGGGGTGCGATTGATTTCGTCGGCGAGAATCAGATTGGCAAACAGGGGGCCTGGAACAAAAACCAGGCGGCGGCCGGCATCGGTGTCCTGAAGAATCTCAGTGCCGGTGATATCGGCTGGCATCAAGTCCGGCGTGAACTGAATGCGCTGATACTTGAGATGAAAAATGCTGGCAATCGACTTGACGAGCAGGGTTTTTGCCAGGCCCGGAGCGCCGGTAATCAGGCAATGCCCGCCGCAACACAGGGCAATCAAGATTTGTTCGATCACCTCCTTTTGGCCCACAATGACCTTGGACAATTCGGCTTCCATGCGTTCGCGTCCGCTGGTTAGGCGCAGGACGGCCTGCATTTCATCCCGGAAAGACGCGGGAGTGATCGGGGGCTCGGAGGATTTGGATTCGGGGGTTTTGAAGGTCATGTTGGGTTGGGGTGGGTTAATGGGTCATGGCGTAAAAAATGATGTTGATCCCGAGCGGGTAGGCGATTTTCTCGGAAAAATTGTGGAAGTAATAATCATTTTCCCCTTCGCGTTCCCAGCCATCGCCGTTGTCGGTGTTGTGGGTGGCAATCACCATGATCCGCTGTTGATCGTCCAGGATGACGCGGTGATGCACCTCTCGAGCGTCGGGGCGTTCCCAGGTGACGCCCGACCACTGGCTGTCCACCCCAAGGTCCACGGCCGGCACCTGATGTTTTGCGGTGATGGGGAACACGCACCGGTAAAGCGGATGATCGAGCGATAGATCCGAGAAACTCCGATCAGGAAAAACCCGTTTCATCTCGGTCTCACAATTGTTCCATTCCCGTTCGCCCCAGAAATCGTCAATCATCAGGAATCCGCCGTTCAAGAGATATTTTCGCAAGGCCGTGGCTTCTTCGTCGGTAAAGCCCAGGCCGCCGGGTTCCACGATGTAGATGAAGGGAAAATTCGTCAGCTCCCGATCTGTCAATTCGAGGATGCGCCCATCGGGATCGACCTTGATGGACGTCATTTGTTGGAGCCGAAAGGAGAGGTTGAGGTCGCTGTCGGGCAGGTCGGTGGTCCAATTCCCGGCGCTGCCCCACCCCAAACGTCCCTGGTTGTAACGAATCCGCACAAAAGTGAAAACATCCTGCTCGAATCCCGGCGAATTCGTCCAGGAAGGGGTGCCGGTGCTGTGGGAGGGAATTTCGCGGGCCGTTCGGAAACCGTCCGCGTTGATGAAGCGTCCGCGTCCCCAACGCCGTTGGGCCAGAGCCAGGGCCATGGAAAAGACGAGCAGCACGACCAGGATCCCGATGACCGAGCCCCAGCGAGATTTGATTTGGCTGTGTTGGATCATGGGATTGGGACGGAAGGATTGGAGGAGGCCGGGGGAGGATTGGGGCTGGCGCGCTCAATGTCCAAGAGGAGTTTCAGCGCCTCGCGGTGACGTGGGGTTTCTTCCAGGGCGAGCACGACATGGCGGCGGGCGGCGGGTTCACGGTTTTGGTGGAGGGCCTTGGCGAGGCGGAAGTGGACCTCGGCGGGATTTGCGGGATCGAGAAGGAGCCAAGTGCGGCAGGCGGATTGGACGCCAGCCCAGTCCTGTCGGGCCTCACAGGCTTGGGCAAGGTAGCGATACGGCGTGGCGACCAGGGGATTCACCGCCAGAAAGCGTTGGGCGTTGAGGGCGACGGCGGCCCAGTCTGATTCGGCTGCGCCCAACTCAAACAGGCGCTGGTAGGCATCGAGCGCATCGTTTTCCAGTTCGGCCAGTCGTGAGAGGGCTTGCCGTTCCTCGGACAACTCACCGAGTTCTCGATGAGCGCGGGCCAACAGACGATAGGCATGGTCCCCGCCGGTCTGGTTGGGATAGAGTTCGGTCAGTTTCAGGAGGGGCGTTTTGGCTTCCTCCCATTTCTTTTGGTCAATCAAGTGACGTGCGGTCAGGGTGAGGGCCCAGAAATTGGTCGGTCGTTGCTCCGCCCATTCGAGCAGATCGGTGGTAGGGGCGGAATCGGCCGGTTCCTTCGCGGGTTCGGTCCAATCCAGTCTGGGCGCGAGGTTGCGGGCCAGACGCCGGGCATGGGCGGCAAAATCGGCATCGATTCTGTTTAGGGGAGCCAGGTGGTTTTCGAGTGCCTTGTTGATTTCCATGCCCTCTCCCAGAGCCCGCAAAACGGCCTTCATGGAATCCAGTCCGTATTGATCGATCAGGTATTCGACCACAAGCGAGGAATGAAAATATGCGAACTGCAGGTGCAGATTCGAACGCGGGGCCAGGAACGCAGCGCTGAGCCCCGATACGGGAGGCAGATCGTCGGCGAGGAGCATCTCCCGGTAGCGCGGATTGAGATGCTGCCCCCAGATGGGATTGGCTTGGCGTTCTTCGTAGACGGAGAGGCCTTCGCTGAGCCACCGGGGCATTTTCTGCCGGCTCAAGTGCAGGGTGACCACATGGCAGAATTCATGCCAAAGCACCGCTTCCCAATTCACAGGATGCCCCGCATTGGCGGCCGGGCTGTTGGCGGTGATCACCGAGCCGAAACACACTCCCAGGTAGCCGGGATTATCCGGCATCCCAAAGGTGCGCACGCCAAAATCCTTATACTCGGGAAAGATCTCAACAGTGATCGGATGATCCAGAGCCAGGCCGTATTTGGGGGCGAGTTGTCGTTTGGCGCGATCCAGCAGGGCCAGCACCCGTTCTCCATAGATGGCCGCTTCTTTGGCGCTCATTCGGACGATGAAATCGCGATTGGTCAACACCTGAAACCGGCCCATGGTATCATGGAGAGTCGCCAGATTGAACGCGGTGACGTCGTAGGCATCCGCGTCATGAACCTCCTGGGCCAGGCGCCAGCCTTCGGCCGTATCTCCCAGGCGCAGCAGATCCTGGGCAAGCTGAGCTTTGGCGGGAAGAAAACCGGGTTCAAACTTCAGGGCTTGGCGCTGATGATCCGCTCCCTCGGCAAAGCGGTATTTCTGGGATAGTTTGCGTCCAATCAGATGATCCACATGGGGATTGGCGGCCCAATACCGCAACGCATTCCGATATGCTGTCCGTCGGAGGTCCGGTTGGTGTCGCAGATTGGCCAGGACAGCCCGATAGCTCCAGGCCTCGGCCTGCCAGGGATTGACAGCCAGGGCGCGGTCCAGGAACGTGTCCGCTTGAGCATAATCCTCGGCGTCAATCGCGTGATCGACGATCAACAGCAGGGCGGGCACGTGCCGGGCGTTCTTCTGCAGAACCGATTGCAGAAGTTTCAACATTTGGGATCGGTCGCTCGGGGCGTAAGCCCGGGCCAATCCAAACTGCAACTCCGGATCGTCGGGGATGTTTTTCAGTCCTTCCTGAAAAGTCTGGGCGGCCAGCGCGTAATCGCTTTTGTCCAGGGCCAACTCCCCCGAGGCCAGATAAATGTCGCGCAAATAAGGATCCGCCTGTTTGGCGGTTCCATAAAGCTTCTCCAGAACGCGCTTGGGATCGGCGCCCTTACAGAGCGCGGCCCGTCCAAACGCGATCAGGCTCGGTGAATCGCGATAGGCCCAGGGGCGCTGGGCCATGGCCTCCACGATATAGTCGAGCATCTCATGGGCTTGAGGAACACGGCCGTTTTTTAAAAAGACCTCGCGCGCCAGCCAGCGGACGGGCAGATTCCGGCTTTCTTTGGCCACGATATTGGTGACCCGGCTTAGTGCCTGTTCATACTGTCCCACCGCCAGCAAGGCGGGCAGCAGGATTTGATTCCAGTCCTGTTCGTGGGTTTCCTCAGCCAGCCCCACCTCGCATTGTCGAATGCAGCCCGCATAATCCCCCCTCAAAAGACTTCGACGGGCTTCCTCCAACTCATCGCCCCGCATCCCCGCTGCCGATGCCAAAACCATGCCGGCCAGGACAAAGAGGCGAATCAAACGATCCTTCATTCGCGGATTTATCCCAGTCTCGGCCAAGACTCTCATGAACTCGAGCCCAGGGCTGAATCCGTATTGATCTTGCATCTTCAAATCGGTGTTTTCCATCCCAATGGGATTGAATGCTCTTTGTACCAGACCGAGGTTTCGATCCTTTGGTTAACCAAATTTCTCCCGGTCTAATAGGTTCTGACAGACATTCCGGCAAAACCTGACTCAAGATAGTCCGCATGATCCTGAGGGCAAATGAAGATTTTGTCGGGACGCTCACGCACGCCGCGGTCAATGAGCTCCAGAAGGGCGTTTGGACCGAATACTAATAATCCCCCAAGTCCTCAGAGGGTGTGGAAATCATCCTCTCCTGGCAAATCCCTGAAGACAAGTTGAGGGGGGCGCAGCGGCTCCCCATTCATTGAGTCCTCGTTCATTGGTGTGGAGTTCGGGGGACAGGTGAAGTGTTTCCATGGCTTCGCCGATCAGATACAAGGAGCCGGTGATAATAACCATCCGATCCATGGCGGTGGCCTGCAAGGCGGCTGTCAGGGAGGAGGTCGTCTCGATGTGGGCGTCAGGATGCGCTTTCTGGCAAACCCCGATCAGTTCCTGAGGTGAGACGGATCTTTCGCTGGCAACCGGCACCAGAAAAATGCGGCTGGACAAGGGTGAAAGCAATTCGCACATGGTATGCCAGTCTTTGTCGCGCAGCATGCCAAGGATGAGGACGGGTTTGGCCGAAGGAAAGTAGTATCGAATGGCCGCTCGCAAGGTTCCTGCTCCCGCGGGATTGTGAGCGCCATCGAGGACCAGGATTTGGCCGTGGGTGGTGGTTTCGACTTGCAGACGGCCTGCCCACTCGACCTGGAGCAAACCATCGCACAAGGCCTCGTGCGATACAGGGAGTTGGGGGCGTAGACATTCCACAGTGGCAATCGCCAGGGCAGCGTTCATCCGCTGGTGCTCGCCTCTCAACGGAAGTTCCAATGAATCCAACGGGGCGCGGGAAGTGTGTTCCCGGCCAACGATTCTCAGAGGCGACGCCTGGATTCGAGCGGTTTTCTGAATGACTGCCAGGGCGCCGGGAATTTCGGTTGCAGTGATCGCCGGAACTCCGGGCTTGATAATGCCGGCCTTTTCCGTCGCAATCTGCTCGAGGGTATCCCCCAACCACGACTGATGATCCAGTTGAACGTTGGTGATCACGCTGGCCAGGGGGGTGACGATATTGGTGGCGTCCAGGCGACCTCCCAGACCGGTCTCCCAGATGACCAGATCGCACTGCTGGTCGGCAAAATAGATCAAGGCCATCACGGTGATCACCTCAAAAAACGTCGGGTGATTGTCCGCCGGGAAGCTCCGCAGGCGCTTTTGCAGACGTTGGACCAGGCGCACGACTTCGGTTTCAGAGATTGGCCTCCGATTGACCTGAATCCGCTCGCAGAAAGAGATTAAATGCGGGGAAGTAAACAATCCGACGCGCAAGCCTGCGCGCCGGTAAATGCTTTCCAACATGGCGCACGTGGATCCCTTCCCGTTGGTGCCGGCCACATGGATGAACCGGAGCCGGTCTTGAGGTAGACCAACGGAGTCCGCCAGTGTTCGCGTGTGGTCCAAGCCCAGCTTGGTTCCAAACCAGCGGAGTCCATACAGGAATTGCACAGCATCGGTATAGGTCATCGTGTCTGGCCCTGGGGAGTGACCTTAGCCGAGGGCAGCCGGACTGAATAGTGAAAAGCGCATATTTGCTGACACCCGGCCCCTGAGCCTCTAATCTGGAGCCGCTCGGGATGAAAACCTTGCAGCTCTATTTGCTCCGGCAAGTCTTGTTGACCTTGGTGATGACCGTCGTGGTTTTCGCCTTCGTCCTGCTATTAGGGAACCTGTTGAAGGAGATTCTGGGACTGCTGGTCAGCCGTCAGGCCACCCTGGGACTGATTGCGGAAGCCATCGCGCTCTTGTTGCCTTATGTGCTGATATACGCCCTTCCCATGGGATTACTCACCGCCACGTTGCTGGTATTCGGCCGATTCAGCGCCGATCAGGAATTGACGGCCGCTCGAGCCAATGGGATCAGTTTGATCAGCCTGATCCTCCCCATCCTGCTTGTGGGGATCCTGCTGACCGTCTTCTGCGCCTGGCTCAACCTCGAGGTGGCGCCACGCTGCCGGCAAAACTACAAGAAAATTCTCTACACCATGGGAGTCAAGAGTGTGGCCGGCATGTTTGTCGAAGGCCGTTTTGTGGTGGTCGGAGATTATGTCCTGTATGTCGGCAAAATCCATGGAGATGATCTGGAGGAGATTATCGTCTCCCAGCTGAACAAAGAGGGCCACCGCGAGCTCTATGTCCACGCCCCCCGAGGCCGCAAAAAGATAGATGCCCAGTCCCGCCAGGTCTCTCTTCAGCTGTTTGATTACTGGGGGGCCTTTCTGAACAGCGGTCAATGGATTCCATCGCCCGGCGAGCTTTACGAGTTTTCAGTCGATTTGAACACCCTGACGTCGCGTTCCAGAACCAGAGTGGATTTGGATGAAATGACATTTCAGCAATTGCTGGCCGAAATCGATGAATTGAAAAAGATCACCCAGGACACCACCCCCTTGCCCGTGCCTGTTCCAGCCGGAGATCGCGCCCTGGAAAAAAAGACCCGCGCTCCTGATCCGCTCCGATCGCTGCTCGGAAAAGCCCAGGTTTACCTCAATCGCCAGATGTCCTTTTCCTTCGCCTGTTTTTCCTTCACCTTAATAGGAATTCCCCTCGCCGTTCGAGCCCATCGCCGTGAAACTAGCGTGGGCATCGCGATGGCGTTGATTCTCGTGCTCCTCTACTACGGATTTGTGATCACCGGCAAAATGCTGGATGATCGTCCCGAATTAGCGCCGCATTTGATTATCTGGTTTCCCAATTTCCTGTTTCAGGGCGTTGGGGGATACTTGCTGTGGCGTGTGAACCGCTAATCCAGCTTGAGATCGAACCAGTGGTAGTCGCGATGAAATGCTCCTTTGAGGGCCGTGTGGACTCCCGGGAAAGCATTCTGGAAAAAGCAACTCACTGCCGCGGTTTGCTTATGCCCGCCTGAGACTCCGGCGATGGAGAAACGGAAGAAACAACAGCCCCCCCTACAGCGACCATGAGATACTCGCCCGGCTCGGGGGCGGGACGTGCGGTCACGTCCAAAGGCGGAAGATAAACGGCGGCGAGTTTATACCTGATTGACTTTTTTGGCTTGCCGTCGATTAAAAATCCCATATCCCAAAAGCCCGGTCACGGCGATCAGGCCGTATTCGTAAGGTTCGGGGACAGGAGTGACGGATCCTCCGGCTGTGATTTGATCATACCTGAGGCTGCCTTCCGCAGCTGAAGCGTTCCATCCGTAAAAACGGAACTCAGCCGATGTCGCATCCTGAATATCAATGAAATCCCAAGAAAACGCAGGAAGAGGAATGGACGCATCCAGCGTTGGAGAGTAGGCATAACTGGCTGATGCTGTCGATGAACCATTGATGAATAAACTGACTTGCGCGTTATCCGGCCCAGCAACGATGCCTTGCGAAGACTGAAAATTAAGCTGAGTCAAATTGAGCAGGAAACCCGATTCAGCCGAGATCCTAAAATACGCGTATTCAGTCGAATCGATGGATGATCCCTGGTTCCAGTTTTGAACCACCCAGTTATTATCCGTTGTATTGTTAATGTTCTTGGTCGCAAGATTCACCAAGTCAAAAGAAGTCGAATCAGCTCCGGCAGCAACGGAAGTCGGTGTATTTCGTGTTGTGTTTTGGAAGGAACCAGTGAATTCAAAAGTGGCCAATTGGCTTCGCCCTGAGGTTAGAGAAACCATCGCCACCATTATCGTCAAAACCCATTTCATATCATTTCCCCATTACTTCATTCTGCCACCAAGACATGGTCTTAGTATGCTAAGATACTCTGCTGGCATCGCTGCATTTTTTCGTCCGGGAAACCCAATCCTTTAAATCCTTCGGCCTCTTGTCTCAAATCGGTCTCGAGCTGACAAGCAAATAATGAACAACATTTTCAGAACCATTGCCTCCCTAGAGGTTTACCGGTTCTTCGGGGGGGGAGGCTTCTGACGATGGATCGACTTCAGGCTTTTTTCAGTTGGCGGCGATTGAAGGCCGCATAACATAGAAGGCCGGTCACGGCGATCAGGCCGTACTCGTAAGGTTCGGGGACAGGCGTGATTGAGCCCAAGGATCCTGATACGCTGATGTTGTCGAGAAATAAAGCGCGACGGTTGTTTCCGTTAGTATCCCAAACGTAAAAACGGAACTCAGCCTGGGTGACATTATTCAGATCCTCAAAATTCCAGGCCTGAAGCACAGGCGAAGTATCCCTGGGTAAGATAAAGTCGCTTGAAAAAAACTGGGCGGATGTATGGTCGTTGAATTCAATGAACAAGCCCACCTTCACATATCTCGGCGAAAGGTTTTTGTTGTCCAGGCGGGATTCAAAGTTCAAATCGCTCAATCTAAGGGCATAGTCCGCAGAGGTCGTCGAAATAGTGAAGGACGTGTATCGATTCGGGTTGAATGCATTCCCCTCTGGCCAGCCTGTTAAGCGTAACGTTCCGCTGTTGGCATCGATTGTCAGACCCTGCGAACTGAAGGCAGTTGCGGATACATTGTCAGGCAGAGGCGTCGCCGCTCCATAGCCGCTGCTGAAATTATAACTAGTCACCACCTGTCCCGGGACAGATGCGGTCACGAGCCATGCAGCTACCAACAAGAGCGTCTTTTGCGCGTGTTTATTCACCATAGGACATGGTCCATTTAACGACTCGCCTCGCAGGCAGAAACCAGAGCGAACCATTGTGTTATGCCAGATAAGAATCCGCTCCGACGGCTCATTTGTCAAGTCGCCCGGGCGGCCCTTGAACCGCAAATAAAACGACTTAACCGCGAATAGACGCCAATCGACGCCAATAATGGCGGGCCGAACCCTTCAGGTCCTCTATGTCCAGCCTGCCGTTATTAGTGTTGATTAGTGTGAATGAGCGGTGGATTCGTTTTATCTGCTGTTTTCGGGCGAGGAAGCGAGTGCGTTAACCCCGCAACTGTCCTGTGCCGAAACCGAGCCATTTGTAGCTGGTGAGTTCCTCGAGACCCATGGGACCGCGGGCGCCGATTTTGTCGGTGCTGATTCCGATTTCAGCGCCCAGGCCGAACTCGCCTCCATCGGTGAATCGAGTGGAGGCATTCCAGTAAACCGCAGCGGAATCCACCCCTTGGAGGAACTGGCGGGCGAGGGCTTCATCCCGGGTAATGATCGCGTCCGAGTGGGCTGATCCGTAAGTATTTATGTGATCAATTGCCGCCTGGACCCCATCGACAATTCGGACGGCGAGGACTAAATCCAGATATTCGGCGTACCAATCTTCTTCGGTCGCGGGCTTTAGATCAGGAACGACACATTCGAGCTGGCGTTTGGACTCGTTATCGACGCGGAGTTCGACCTGTTTCTCGTGGAGCCGTCGGGCCACGGAAGGCAGGAAACTTGGGGCGATGGCTCGATCGACAAGGAGCGTTTCCATGGCATTGCAGACCCCGGGGCGCTGGACTTTGGCATTCAGGACGATGGCTTCGGCCATGGCGAGGTCGGCCATCGCATCTACGTAAACATGGCAGACGCCCTTGTAATGTTTGATGACGGGGACCTTGGAGCACTCAGCCACGGCTCGAATGAGGCCTTCGCCGCCGCGCGGCATGCAAAGGTCGATGTATTGGGTGAGGGCGAGCAGGTTTCCGATGGCATGGCGGTCGGGAGTGGTCACCATCTGGATGGCGTGTTCTGGGAAGTTTGGCAGGGCTTTGCGGGCGGCGTCGAGCAGGGTGGAGGCAATGGCTTGGTTGGAATGCAGGGCCTCCTTGCCGCCTCGCAAGATCGTGGCATTGCCGGATTTGAAACAGAGGCCCGCGGCATCAGCGGTGACGTTGGGCCGGGATTCAAAGATGATGACGATAACCCCGATGGGCACCGCGACCTTCTGCAGTTTGAGACCATTGGGACGCACGCGCTCGTCCAGGAGTCGGCCTACGGGATCGGGCAGGGCGGCGACCTCGCGCAGTCCTTTGGCCATGGATCCGATGCGTTTGGAGTCGAGCTTGAGACGATCGATCAAGGCAGGGGAAAGTCCGTTTTGATGTGCTGCGGTGACATCCAGGTCGTTGGCTGCCAGGAGGGCGGGCGTGTTGTTCTCGATGGCGTTAGCCATGGCGGCCAGGCACGCGTTTTTTTCGGCTGCGGTCAGTCTGGCCAGCGGCCGGGAAGCGGTTTTGGCCTGGCGCGCCAGTTGTTCCATCTGTTCCTTTAATGTCATGGGCGAAAGATACTGCCTGCTTGAACGCTGGAAAGCTTGAAGTTCACAGGCGGCCTTTGGCATCCGAACGAAAGGCGGCGGGAACCAGCAACTTAGGGGTGATTTTGGCTTTGCCAAAAACCGACGAATCGGGTCTTAATGCCCCGGGTTGTGCTCGAACTTGAGCTGTTGAACAGGCCAAACGCAGGGGGTATATGGAAATGAAGCCGCGCTTGAGCAGGGATGGGGAGCATGAAATGAAGGACTCTCTTGCGGGGATCGAGATTCCCGGAGGCTCCAGGAATCCCGCCGAAGGCAGCGATCCGCCTGTGGGCCTCGCCGGGGATGATCGCCATCGAGACCTCGTTGCGGCCTTCAAGACCGCGCTGATTTACATCGGGTTGGGGGGATCTTGGATCCTGTTCTCCGATCGGCTCCTGCCGGTGGCTTTTCCGGATTCCACCCCGCAAGTTCTCAGCTGGCTGCAGACCTTTAAGGGCTGGTTTTATGTTGGGGCCACAGGGGCTTTGGCGTTTTTTCTGGTGCGACACAATCAACGGCGCATTCGTCGATCCGAGGATCAGGTTCGCCGGCATAACGAAGAACTGCTAGCGATTAACCGGTTGGTATCCGTATGCGCAGGACAGCGAGAGTCGAGGTTTCTGCCGAATGAAATCCTGGAGGAAATCCTTGCGTTGGTTCAAGTGAACGGTGGTTTCCTGTTTCGAGGAGAGTCTCTCGAGTCGATGGTGGTTGTGGCCGGTCTTGATCCTGCCAGGAGTTCCAAGGAAATCGAGGCATCATCTTTCCCCTTGATCGCAAGACCGTTATGCGCGCGATGCATCGAGCGGAGGGAGATTCTCGTCTATGACTTGGCGGACGGCGGGGTGGATCCGGAGATTACCCCGGTGATGGCGGCCGAGCGCCTGAGCTATATCGCCATTTTTCCATTGGAGTCTCAGGGCCAGATACTGGGGGGTGTTGTCTTATTCAGCCGGAATCACGACCGGCCTGAACCGCGCAGACTGCAGGTATTGGAGACAGTCAGCGCGCAGGTTGCCCTGGCGATGGAGAACGCCCGGTTGCTCGAGGAAATCCGCCATCAGGCTAGAACCCTGGAAACCCGAGTGGATCTTCGAACGCGGGAACTCCAGGCCATCAACCAGGAATTGGAGGCCTTTAGTTATTCGGTGTCCCACGATCTTCGGGCTCCGTTGCGGGCAATTCAGGGGTTCTCCAGCATTCTTAAAGAAGACCATGCCCCGCATCTCAATCCCGAGGCCTGCCAGCTGATCGACACCGTCCAGCGCAACGCCCAGCGCATGAGCCAGCTCATCAACGATCTCCTGGCCTTCTCCCGCCTCACCCGACAACGGTTTGAATGCCAGGAAATCAACATGAACAATCTGGTCAAACAGGCCTTGGACGAGCTGTCCCCCCTCCTGAAGGGACGATCCATCGACCTTCGAGTCAGTGACTTGCCGGCCGTCAAGGGAGATCGGTCCTTGTTATTGCAGGTTTGGCTGAATCTGCTGGGCAATGCCATCAAGTTCACGACGAAACGGGATCCGGCCTGGATTGCCATCGAGGCGCAGTCTCGGGAAGACGAGGTGGTTTTTCGAGTTCGCGATAATGGGGCGGGATTCGACATGAAATATGCGGACCGTCTATTTAAGGTCTTTCAGCGCCTGCATTCTTACGAGGAGTTCGAGGGGACAGGCGCAGGCCTAGCCTGGATTTCCACGGAAAAGAATTAACCTAAGTCTTGGGCTTATTTGCCGG